>Ga0209123_1001218_pt1 | contig 26450 bp, 14 predicted proteins | sample BarGraIncu00431A_FD_184500 | JGI IMG/M metagenome (GOLD analysis project Ga0209123, IMG submission 184500) | Arctic peat soil microbial communities from Barrow, Alaska, USA - Barrow Graham LP Incubations 004-31A (SPAdes) (version 2) | ecosystem: Environmental > Terrestrial > Soil > Wetlands >...
AAGGTAACGTCCTGCCTGGTACTGACCAAGGCGGTGAAACAGCCGGGTTTAGCCTGTCATCTCACCGCACTCAGGGTGGGGGAATTTGAGGTGGCCACAAGTGGGGGAATTTGGGTGGCCATCAGGGCCGGATGTCATGCTGTCAAGTCCAAGTGACAGCAAAAGCGCCGGCTTGCGGGGCCTTCTTAGTGGTGCGACGTTCGGATCGCACGATATGAACGCCGGTAGTTCCAAAATCGCAAAACAGTGGCTCGAAGCCCTGCTGTTCCGCTTGCTCACCGACGCCGCGCGCGGAATCAGGCTCGTTGCCCCACAGTTGTCGGAGCAGCAAGTAATTGCTTTGGTTGGACGCGCTCTGTTTTTTCGCTTTCTTGTTGACCGTGGCATCGTGGTCGAAATGGACGCGCGCACCATTGCCAAGGATGCTAATGAACTGGTCGAAATGTTCTCGACACCAGCCAATCTCATGCAGGTTTGTAGCTGGATGGACCACACATTCAATGGCGACTTGTTGTCTATTGGCGGCAAGGATTACGAAGCACTATTGGCACAAATCGGCGATGGGCTACATGAGGTGTGCCGACATCTGAGCAATATCCAGTACCGCGCCGTTGGCGGCCAGTTGCCGCTGGATTGGGGCGGCATCGCGTTTCGCCATGTACCTGTCGATATGTTGAGCCAGGTGTACGAGGACTTCGCTCATGAGTTTGTACCGGATTTGGCACAGGCGACAAGCATTCACTTCACGCCAAGGCGGTTGGCTGAAATAGTGCTTGACGGGGCGTTCAGCGCGGTGCAGTCGGCGCCACCGTATAAGGCGAAAATTCTTGACCCGGCCGTTGGTGGCGGGGTATTCCTTGTCCTAGCGTTTCGCCGACTTGTTGCCGAACGCTGGCGTGAGAAGGGAGTTCGACCGACACGTGCAGTAATTCGCGAGATATTGATGACGCAGCTCACGGGCTTTGACATTAATCGAGATGCTCTCAACATTACCGCGCTCAGCTTGTACTTGGCGGCACTTGAACTAGACCCCAGGCCAAGTCCCCTGTCCGATCTGAAGTTCCGTAAACTGATCGGGACCGTTCTACATGCGGTGGACAAGCAAGGGCTGGGTAGCAATGACGACGATGCATTGCTCGGCAGCCTGTCCTCAATCACGCTAAATGGCTTTCGGCATCAATTCGATATCGTAATTGGCAATCCTCCCTGGACTGGCTTCAAGGGCATGAACAAAACAGCTCTTAACAAGACGCTAGGCCAGTTAATGTTGGTGCCAAATGTCGAGTCTGGCCAAGACCAAGTAAATGTGACTGTGCGAGCACGCTATGGATCGCCGGACATTCCGTTCTTACTCGCCGCCACTAGGTGGGCCAAGCCCAAGGGCGCGCTCGGTTTCGCACTGCATGCGCGCTTTGTGTTCCAACCCGAGTCGTTTGAATTGCGAAAACACGTATTCAAATCGATCCGTGTCACAGGAATCATGAATTTCGCGGCCCTATCCCAAGACCCGAGACTGTGGCCAAGCAACTCTGCCCCGTTCATGCTATTGGTTGCACGTAATGAGCCTTCCAGTCATGGTGACAGTTTTTACTTCATCAGTCCCAAGTACGAGTCTCAACTGTCAGTTGTTGGCCAGTTCCGCATTGACCCGTGTGCTGCGACGCCAATATCACTCACCGCAGTGCAGGAAGACCCCTTTGCGATTCGATCCATCTACAAGGGCGGGTTACTGGGTGCGGAACTCCTAAGTCGTATTCGAAGTGGCAACGTGACCCCGGTAAGCGAATTTTTATCGCAGCATTACCATGCCGAGCTGTCCAATGGATACCAGCTCGGTCGACCTGAAAAACGCATCCGTGACGCAAAGCATCTGTTAGGCCTGCCAGTGGTCACGACAGATATGTCTCCTTTTGGACGAAGTGAACATAGCGCAGACACCTTCCTTCACCCATGTGCCGAATGGCCGCGTGACCCCGGAATTTTTAAGAGCCCACTACTCTTGCTCCGTGCATCGCCAAAAAGCGATAGGCGTTTGCGTGGTGCGCTGTTCTATGAAACCGATGTTGCATACACCAATGCTTTTTTCGGGCTCTCAATCGCTGAGCGTTCCGAGTTACGGCCACTTACTAATTTGCTGCATGTGCTTTCTTACAGTGATTTACTACTATATTTCCAATTACTAACGAGCCCAAAGTTCGGCGTAGAACGCAAATCCAGTTTGCAAGCAGATCTAGAGGACTTCCCACTTGTAAGCCCAGATTCACTGTCCTCAGTTCAAGTTGCGGCAATCCGGAGCGTGTCGGATCGCTTGCAAAATGGGGATCCTTGCTGGATGCAAGTCGATGAACTTGTATCGGAACTCTACGGCCTTACGTCGTGGGACCGCCAATTGATTTGCGACACGTTGGAGTTTGAGCTTCCCTTTAGCGACAATATTCAACGTTCGAGCATGCCAACGACCGCTGAGGACCGGTCAGCCTTCGCAAATACGTTCAACAGCCTTGTTGAACCATTCGCAGAGGACAACGACCCGCCAACTTGCATCGTTAACGTGAATAGCGCGGTGATCGGTGGATGGCGGTACATCCGCGTTGGGCGAACAGCAGAGAGCGATTTGGACGTTGCAACTATCCCAGGCACGGATTCGCGCCAACTCGCCGCCTTGGCTGAAAGCTACTGGGCTTCGCGCCTCAATGTGCGGCTACCTGATGGCAGCGCGGTCGTCGGCTATCTCGATCAACGACGATATTGGAGCAAGACCCAGGCTCGTTTGTTGGCGCTGGAGTGGCTACAAGGCGGCAACGCACTCAGTTAACTGAATTGATTACTGTGTCGTTCTCAAATATTGGCGTCTCGCCCCCTTCACTAGCTCCTTATCCTCCATGGGGCGCAAAGCTAGTTAAGGTAGTTGAACGGGCTTTGAGTGAAGCATGGTTGCACCTGATACAAGACCATTCGACGCTGGTTTCTGGAGGCAACGAGGACGCCATCACGGATCAATTGATGACCGAGCTTGTTGCCTTAAGAGGTAACGAATACCCACCTGGATTTCATGCAGGGTTCTTCGGCATGCCGGTTCGTGATGGAAAATTACCTAGCTGGGACGGTAAGTCAATAGATCAGATGCCTGACATAACAATCTATCCTGCAGTACCTCGCCAAAACATTGCGGACCATCGACATGACGCATTGTTCTTCGAATGCAAAGTGTTGGACAAGGGACGTGGCATGGATTTATACCGATCACAAGGTATTGAACGCTTCACACAAGGGCGATATGCTTGGTGCATGCCGCACGCTGGGATGGTGGCGTATGTACTAGAAAAGTCTGAGTTCTCACCCACCGCAGCCCTTACTGGTTATTTCGCGCGTATCAACCAGACGGGGAAAACAGTAGGTGGCGAAGTTGGGGTATCCACCCCTCCAACCTTGGTGGCGAAGGCCAATACTGCATATGTATCCGACGTTGCTGAAAGCAGGCACCTTCGTAGCGCTCCGGTCGTTGATGGTAAGGTGAGCATGATCACGCTTAGGCACTTATGGCTAATCGCCACTCCTAGTTATTAGCTGTGCATCGGCTTTCGCGAATCATCACGATACACCGCGCTGTACAGATTACCCAAAGTAGCCGCATGCCCACGACTCTAAATGGTTGTTGGCCGAAATTGGTCTTAATGAAACCAGTGCCACATTGCTAACGGGCGGTCGGCCTGTCTAGCCCGCTGTCCGCTTTGGAGGAGGTAAATCGTAAATCTCTGCACCCGCTTTGTGTCTTCTGGAGTCAGTGGACGACACCCATTTGACCGGCTGCAATGTGACCATCACCAGCACTTGTTGTTTATCGACAATAACGAGTTATCAATAACTGAGCATATATTACTTGGCATCTCGTTTTCGGCGCTGTGCCGACATTTGATACCCTATTGGCAACGGCTTGAAGTCAGGCTCCTTGACCTTACGTCTTTGCTCGGCGCGGAGTTTCTCATAATCAATCTCACCAAGAACGTAGTAGTCAGTCACACCGCCTTTCACTTGAACAACATCGCGTGCAAAGTCTTCTTTTGAAGGGGCACGAATCCGGCTGTCACCATAAAGTCTGTTGTTTACTTGGATCACAAAGACATGAAGGTCATTTGCTGCGGATTCCACCAGCGACGAAAACGTATTGGTATCGCGGTTCCATTCAAGCGCGAAAAGTGCGTCAATGTGACCACGCAGCTCATGGCGGTGCTGGATGTTAGTCAGATCACTGCATACCAAGGCGGAAAAATGAAATCCACGGTGACCGTACACCGTTGGTTTTTTCAATTTTTCAGGCGGTTGAAAGAACATGTCGTCACGCTTCAATATCTTCTTCAGTAACTGACGTTCACCGTGTGCTGGTTCAAATTTCGGCTGCAAGACAACTACATTGCTGGCATAGCCTGGCCAGTGCGTGGTCAGTGAAACCAGGCAGTCATTTCGCAACTTGCGGGTGGCCCGGTCGCGGCTGTATTCGACCCCAGCAAGCAGTGATACACCATTTAGGGCCAATTTGCGTGCGGCGCGGAGTGCCCAGCGCAAAGGAACACTCAATTCAGGCATCACGATGTAGTCTGGTTTCTTTGATTCCCTAAGTATTCGATTAATCAATCCATTGAACGCCATGTACCTTTCAACAGACCTGTCCTGCTTATTCAATGTGGCAGCTACAAACTGTGCATCCGTTGTTTCGACGCTGGTTACTGCTATGCGAATGATCTCCCTTGGCTTTCCAGGAGCACTGAATTGAAACAACTTATCCTCATCGTCGCCATTCTGAAAACCCAGTCTCGCGCTTGACGCGACTCCGGCACCTCGAAGCATCTTGATCGCCATGCGGTACAAGTTGCTGTCCGAAAGTACCGAGGGCGCTACCAGTGGTATTTCATCAACCCGCAGGGGGCGAGTCGGAAATGCAAGGGCTGGCCAATGAGGAACTTTGAGGTCAGTGACGCTTTCCCGGAAACGGCGAATCCCGCCTAATCGCAGTTGACGACGAACAGCCATATCCCTCGGCACAACTGGCCCCTTCTCGTGATCGTGTTGATCCAAGAACCAATAGTCCTTATATGGTCGGCGTCCCCAGTCTGCCAAAAGAACTTGCCTTACCAATGCCTGCAGCCTCGCAACAGACTTTGAAACTCGCAGTGACCGACTGAGCACCTTGACTTTCCGAAGAGCACTTAAGTAACCCGTACCGAGATTAATCGAACGTGCAGTGGCCGCTTGTACTCCTGCCTCAAGAAGTGCTACGGCATAGTGATCCAAGCAAAGCACGAACTTGGCCTCCTCTCCAGGTAGACCCAGTGTCGTTGTCGCGCGAAGCAGTTCTGCAACCGCCGAGATTTCGTCGATCAGCTTCTTGGCATGTTTGATATCCCCACATGCGAGCATTAGGCCAAACACCCTGGGGATGAAACCAAAGAATTCAAAAAAGCCAATAGGGGTTATCAAATGACGATTCACTAGGCCGTAAAACTGTTCGCGCACATCTATCCACGAATTCGGTCGAAGATCAGCTGCATAGGTCTCAATATCACTGAGCAATAGCGAGAACCCAAGACGCCGCACCGAAACTACGTCTGCCTTGCGGAGTGCGTCAACCTGTAGGGAGGCATTGGGTGTTGCAAGCAACGCCCGCGATGCCATGGCAATACCCGTTGTGGGAACTGACGGCAACAGTCGGTATTCGCTCGACTGCTCACGTATCTGGTCTCGAATGTGATGCACCAAATCTGCGCCATGATCCGATGACAGGGCGAAAATCTTCTGTTTTGCCCCAGCGAATATCAGTTGGGAATCTCGCGCATAGGGCAGTTTTAGCTCCAGAGAGGGTGTCGAGCCTCCGTTCGGCCTGGCAACAATCAGCGGCGCCAAAGTGTCTATCAGTCGCTTGGTTACAGCTTCGGACCCAAAGTCTCCCTCTTTGGCCTTGAGCACCAAGAATATGTCATCGACGTAACGACCATAGTAGAGAGGTTCTGCCGTTGAACTTACGGCCCTGTCAAACTCAACCAACAAGACGTTGGCGATGATCTTTGATGCAGACAAACCAACTGGTATGGCCCCCTCCGGTCTTGTCTCATGGTCTGGTGTATTTTTGTACCACGTGTCAATTGCTCTCAGCAGATTTTTCGTAAATCGCTTTTCTTTGGAAGTCAGTTTCAAGCCAATGGCTTCAAGAAATTTCGGACGCAAGAGAAACTGCGGCGCGACCCGGTGGTAGAACTTCTCTATGTCCATTGTGATGGCCAAGATACTCTCGGAATTTCGGAGAGCACCTTCCATGGCCCTCAAGCCGCCTTCCCGCCATTCGCGGTATGCCGAAAAATATGGACTAAACAGGCTTGCAGTTCCGACGTTCAATCCGGGACCGGCGCTTCTCTCGTCCTTTAGAGCCGCGTTCGACCGTCTGAGTCTGTTGCCAAAGGATGACTTCGTATCTAAAACTGCGTCAAAGAGATGTCCTACGTGCAAAATCCAAAGCGCTGAAACTATCTGAAAATCAACTGTCGGACGAATAATGAGTCTCAACGATGCATTGGCAGGTATGTATTTTTCTTTGTATCGGCGGTCCCAATCACTGCGTGGATCGAGCGCTCTAAAGTGACTGTCATTGCCAGTGTCCCACGGCGAACAATCGACCGACTTCGGCAAATACGCATAGTCCCCAATAAATGCTGCGTCTGAGAACCAGTCAGCCTTTCTCGCAATAAGTCGGCTGCGAAGCGCAACCAGATTTTTATGCAAGGCTTGTTCGTACTTTGTGAATTCCAGCGCGTAGAAATGCGTCTTCTCATGAAAAGCCTCAGCTTTCGCCTTCCGGTACGCCAGGTAGAGATTGCTGAGACTGAAGTACTCCTCATGATTGATGATGGACATAGCGCTATTGTTTTCGTAGAAATTCAGGAGTAGTTGATCGTCAAAGAATCAACGCCGAAAAACATGATCCCGATGCCACTGAAAATATGGATGATGTTGGGGCTGCAGACGCACGCCCATTGCTGACGTGAATCCGAGCACCGCTTGTGAAGACTCCAGCAATGCCGGGCTGACCACCAACGCGCCGCCCGCACCCACAGTCACCAATCCCGCGTCAAACGCCGCATCCCAATGTGCGGCCAGTAGCAGACCGTTGTACACGTCTAGCCGCTCCACGTCGTTGCTGTCAGCCCAAGGCTTGGCATGGCTGGCGCGCAATAGTTCGGGCACGTCCAGCCCGGTGATCGCGCAGCGGCCACCCCACAGGGCCATCAGGCCCTCACGGAACAGGTTTTGCCCTACGCGCTGGCGCACGGTTGCTTCGCGTTCGGTGGCGCTGATGGCAACCACGGCTTGCTCGAACCTGCCCACCAATGCGTTGGGCAGCGTGCGCGCCAATACCCAAGCGCGCTTGAGCAATGCCTCTAATGCGGGGATGTCTGCTGCCATGAAGCCGCCTGCAATTTGCAGCGGGGTACCGGGCAAAGCTGCGGGTGGTATGGCCGTGCCATAGTCTGCTTCCAAAGCGTGAACTACATTGCTCATGGTCAACGCGGCCACAAAACCATTGTTGGCATCGGTCCATACCACGCACCTCTCTGGCGCGTGACTGCTTTCGCCAAGCACCGCGCCGGCCTGGTCAATCAGAATATCAAAACCGGCCTCGCGGGCGGCTTTGCGCACGGCGTGACTTTCCAGCACCGACATGTTTGGACCGACAGGGTTTTGTGATGTGTCCATGCGTCCGGGAGCTTAAAGCCCCCCTTGCTCCATGCGATCCCAGGCTTCTAATACCAAGCGCTGAGTGCGGTACTCGCCCAGTTGCCGTATTTCCTTGTCCTTTAGCACGCGAAATGTTTCGCTTGGATAGTCGTAGCCCATGACATCTGTTGGGTCAAGAATGTAGCGCAGGTCATCGCGGGAAAGTCCATACAAGCGCGCGAAAATGGCATCTAGCTCAGCCCGAAGCACTGCTCGCCGATCTGAATTCCAGCACCATGGCAAGCCACGTTGGGAATCGTTACGTTCATCCCATGCAGGGTTTTCAGCCACTACCTCGTCATAGAAAGGCTGAATATCAACAGCAGTGAAGGTCAACTCAAGGACTCTTTTCACAATCGCATTAATGTCGCTCAATAGAAACGCGTTGCGTTTGACTAGTGGTAACTGCTCGACGATGAAAAAGTTGAGATTTGTTCCTGATGCCTTTTGCCGAACTACGAACTCGAAGGTCAAGGAGGCAAGCATCCCGTACAAAATGACATTCCACTTGGGGGAAAGTTCAGAAGTCACAACACTTGCACTATTTCCAATGCCACAGAACGGAAGGACCGACACCACAAAAAATCTTGCGTTTGCTGAATTGTTTATGCTACGAAAAGCCATGCTCCACTTCCGCGCATCACGACTTCGATCAACTACCCTCTGCGTTGAAATCCAATAACGGGGATTTATTTTGTAATTGGCATTTGCTTTTTCGATTTCGACACAGTCTCTGAAGTTATCTTGATTGCTGTCGAATGTCGCCCACCTGTGATCAAAGAGATGAAATTGTTTGGCCTCATATAGTGGAACAGCGCCTTCAAAGACACTTGACTCGAATGAATCGCTATCGTTGGACATGTGAAACATTGAACGTAGCTTTACGTTCCAACATTCACTTTGGTTTTCATGGACCGTAACTGGCTTAACAGGCACGGACGATTCATATATCAGGCGGCATATATGCAGATCCTTCTCCGTTTTGAATACTGGGCAAGTCTTTGTAGTCGGATTAAATCTTGCAATATCCGTTTTCCCAAGGTTAAGAATTCTTCGACCATCTTTTAAGTCAGATATCTTTCGAGCTTGAAAAATGAACCAGGCATGTTCAAAGGACAGATTTGCACCTCCAAGGGTCATCAATGCAAACCGCAACATATGCCGTTGACCAGCCCCAGGGAAAAATCCATAGTTTTCAAATTCGTAGAAACTCACCAATGCTTGGGATTCAATGATGAATCGAAAATAGGCACTCGTGGACTCATCCGTTGCGATACCGCTGGGAAGCACTAAACCCGCACGCCCGTTGGGATGCAATATCTGTAGTGAGGTTTCAGCAAAAAGTGCATATGTATTTACATCGCCGGTGCCAGTTAATGGATAACGTGGGCCATGGCAAAACACACTGCCGGCTTCTGCCAGTTGCCTGGCAGCAATGAAGTCGTCGTACACCTTACGCTCTGGACTTTCAGGCGGTTGACGCGACAAGTCTTGAATGGCACGCTCCCGCTCGGCCTTGTTGCGGGCGTCTGCCACCGCTGGGGCACGCTCTGCAAAATATTCTTCCTCTTGCAACTTCATGCGCTCCCAAGGCGGGTTGGCCAGAATCACCGTGAAACCACCCTTCGCAAACACCTGTGCAAAGCCCAGTTTCCAGTGCAGCAGCGGCGTGCGCTTGGCCAATTGCACCGAGGCCTCCTTCTTGTGCGCAGCCACGGGTTGCCCCAGCAACGCATTCATCACGTCTTGGGTAGTGGGAACGGCGGTGTCGGCCTCGTTGGTGCCGTGCTTGGGCAGCAGGTACGCAGCGCAATACAAGTTCAAGGCCAGCGCCAGTCCGTCATCGCTCGCTCCCTGCTGCAATGACTCATACGCCTGTCGCTTGGCGGCAATGTCTGCCAACGTGGCATCGGGAAGCTCATCCAACTGTTGTAAGGGCAAGGCGGTGGCTGACAAGTCCATGGACTGCAGGCTTTGGCTGAAGCTGGCGGCGGCACGCATGCGTTGAAGGCCGGTGCGCTCTTGCTTGTTGCGTTTTTTCAGGTCGCGACACAGGGCGTTGTTGTCGCCGGTCAGCTCTTTATAGGCTTCATCCGGCACGCCATCCAAAATCACCTTGGGGTCCATCACCCCTAGCAACGCATTGCCCAACTGGAAATGGTGGTCGATAAAGCCCAGCGGTGCATCGGGCGTATATGCCTCCAGCCACAAGGCCATGCGCGCTAGTTCCAACGCCATGGGGTTCATATCCACCCCGTAGACGCAGTGCGTCACCACATCACGCAGGGCGTGGCGGTAGTCCTCTGGTGTGGGCTGGCCGCTGTTGCCCAACTGGGCATCACGCATTTGAGCACGCACCCGTGCCAGGTGTCCGGCAATTCGCCGTGCCGCTGCCAACAAAAAGTGACCACTGCCGCAAGCGGGGTCTATCACACTGATAGCCAACAGGGCCTGCACGGCATCTTCGCCCACCGGATGGGCTGCAAGAATGGCGGCGATGACGGGCTCCAGCGCGGAGTCCAGTTGCTCTTGCACCAGCGAATCGTGTGTGTAATAGCTGCCGGTGGTCTTGCGGGCGTTGCCCCGGGTGGCGGCACCCGTGTGGAAACCAAACTGGCGGTGCTCGTTGCTGAGCATGGGCACCAGCTCCAGCAGGCTCTCGTAGATGCTGCCCAGTTCTTCTGGACCCATGTCGCGCCAGTTCACGCGGGTCAACGGGGCATTGGCTTCTGGCCGCAACCATGCAAGGTGGAACAAGGCATTGAGCAAGTGGCGGTTTTCCAGCTTGCAAGCATCCAGTGTGGGGCACTGGCTGGATTCAAACAAGCCGCCCAGCGGTGGCAATGCCAGAAGAGATTCACCTACGGCCAGCCCCAGCCAGACTTGCCTCAAGGCTTGCCACAGATCACCATGGCGGTCGTGGGCGCTGCGGCGAACAGCACGCTCGCGTAGGCGACGAAGGCTGTAGCCTTCGGCATACAAGGCCACGGCTTGCGGATTGGCATCCGTGCGGTGCAATATCTCGCGCTCTTCCACGGTTAGCAAGAATATTTGGCGGTACACCAGTCGCAGCAGTTCACGTAAGTAGTCTTGCGGGCTTAGCCGACCAGTAGCCAATGCTTCGCGCAGGGCGGTGTTGGCCGGATGGCTGACAAAGCCTTGCCCCAGTGCCAACAAGGCAGCCTCCACGCCGCCACGCAGGGTCTCGCGGGCGCGGGTGCCTTGTTCACGGCAGGCATTGCGCCATTGCTCTAGGGCACAGTCGGTAGATGCAGAACCCAGCACGCCAAACCGGGTGGCATGCAGCAACAGCCACAGCACAGAAAAGTCGGCGTAGCGGTCCTCTGAAAACATGCGCTCTAGGTCAACCTGCACCCAGGCGGGGCGGGTCAGGCTGGCGTTGTCGCGGGCAATGCGAAGCTGCAGGCCGTTGGTAGCCACGCCCCACAAGGCATCGGGCATGGCGTTCAGGCTCTCTTGCAAGAGGCCAAAGGCACTGCGGCGGCGAATGCGCTCGCCCGAGTTGTCACCAAGGCTGTCTTGGGCAGTATCTAGCGGCTTGGCTTCGTCATGGGGAGACACCACCACCGGCACATGCGCATCCAGGGCGCTGAACTGAACCGGGTAGTTGCGCTCGGCCACTACCATGGGGGTGCTGTGCTGCGTGAGCTGGAAGGCAAAACACTGGCGCAACAACTCGGTGGCAAAACGCTGGCTGATGCCCCAGGCATCCCCGCCGGATTGCTGACGGGCTTGGTCAAACTGACGCCACAGGCTTTGGGCAGAGCGCCAGGCAAAGCCAATTTCTTCGCGCAGATTGAAGCCCGCACGGACACCATAGTCGGCATCCGTTTGCAATGCAGCCTGTGACGCGGCCACTTTGGCGAGCCATTCGGCGGTAAACAGTGCACCCTCAATGCTGAGGGTATCGACGTGTAGATCAGTAGATGTTCTTGCCATGACGAATCAGATATCCAGTGGGGGAAGCAACACAAACACGCCAATCACATCCACTGGCAACAAGGGGGTGACTTCATAGCGCCCCCGGGAACGAGAAGCCTCACGCACGCGGCGGTGGTCGGCGAGCAAGGCATTGGCACGTTCTTCAGCATAGGCTTTAAGTACCGGTTTCCACTGGTCTTGCCGCGCCAGCACTTGGGTTACACGGGTTTCGCGGGCTCGGTCGTCAAGTGTTTCGGCGGGCGGTGCGGTCAGCCATTGCATGGGTTCATCGCCAGACACAATCTCGAACCGCTGACCACCGTCCACTGAGCGCAAGGCCACGGCTACCGCTTCTTCCACCAGCAAGGTGTCGCCACCCCGGGCATCCACACTGCTGAGCTGGTGACGCAGGCGCAGCATTAGCACCGTTGTTTGCGCTTGTACGGCAGGGCTAACCCAGCAGCCGGTACGGCCCAGCATGGCGGGGTCGGTGGTGCTGCGATCCATCTCCAGGCCCGCATCGGCCAGGGTACGTTCCAACAAGCCTTCGGCCAGAGTGCTGACCAGAGGGTGACTACGGTGAACAAATCGGGTGCCTACGGGCGGCGGTACGGTAAAGCTCAACCCGACTGTGCCCTTGAGACCATCGGCCAACAGACGCTCGCGCAGGTCTTCTGGCAAGTTAGTGAGCGGTGCGCGGTAGCCCTTATTGGCAGAACTGCTGCGCAACTCCAGCGCGCCACCCAAGCGGCGCAATGCACGTTGGGCAAAGCGTTGCACGTCATCCGCATTGCCCAAGGCGGCTTGCATCTTTTTCCACTCCGGCAACACGTCTTCGGGCTTGATGCGGTTTTGGGCGAACACGGTGCGATTCTTCTTTGCACGCTCTGCCATATCGGTCCACGCCACTTCGAGTTCCTGCACGGCGGGAAGATCATCAAAGTCAAAGGCTTCTTGGCGCTGACGCCCCCGGTGGCCGCCTAACACGGCTTGCATCAAAGCCTGCGTCAGGGAATGGTCGTTGTCTGGCAATGGCACAGGGACGCCAAGCTCTTCCCGAATCTTCTGGGCCTTGCGCAAAATGACCTTGAGCACCACCGCATCCACCGGGTTATTGCGGCCATACATGAGGGTGGCCCGCACGATGCGGCTCTCTTGCCCAAAGCGGTCAACCCGTCCCTCGCGCTGTTCGTGCCGCGTAGGGTTCCAACTCAGGTCGTAATGAACTACTGCGTTGAAGTGCTCTTGCAGGTTGATACCTTCGGACATGCAATCGGTAGCAATCAGCAGTGGGCGGTCTGACTCGCCAAGTTCGGCCACCAACGCCTTACGTTCTTCCGGGGCCAATTCTCCAGTAACGACACCCACCGTTACACCGGGAAAGCGGTTTTTAAGATGCTGGTGCAGGTAGTGGGCGGTGGCGATGTAGCGGCAGAACACTACGGGCGCAAAGTTGTGCTTAAGCAACTCGGTTTCCAGGTGAGTGCGCAACGCTGCGAGTTTCGGGTCACCACCTTCACCGGCCAGGCGCTGGGCTTGGGCGATCAGGTCTTGCAGGCCAGGATCGGCATTGTCGGCGGGCAACTCCGCGTCATCGTCCACCATGGCATCGTCGGAGCCATCAAACACGCGCTCACGCAAGGCATCCTCATCGGCATCGGTCACTTGGTTGGCCATGCGGGTGCGAAGCGATTGCAGTGCGGCGGCCGGACTGCTGGCCGCACTGCGCATCAGCGCCAGGGTTCCCCAAAAGTTCAGGCGCTGGCGGCGCTGGTCGGAGCCTGCCCGCTCCACCACTTCAGAGCAATAGTCCATCACGGCATCAAAAAACACGGCCCAACCACCACCTAGAAGGTAGGGTAAATCGGTGGTTTCGCGGCGCGGAAACACGCCTTCGTCATTCCACTCGTTAATGTCCTGGCGGCGGCGTTGCACAAAGTGCGGGGCCAGACGGGTGCGTAGAGCATCGCGTGCTGCACCACTAACGTGGCCCAGTTGTTGAAAGTCCACGTGCAACAGACCTAACAAGCTGTGAAAGCTATCTTCGTCACCAGAGTGCGGTGTGGCGGTCAAAAAGAGCATGTGCCGCTCAGTATCCGCAGACAGCAAACGCAGTAGATCGTGCCGCTGGTGCCGCCCACCGCCACTACCTGCGCAGGTGTGGGCTTCGTCCACGATTACCAACTCCGGGCAACGGCTGGCAAAGTCACCCCGCCGCCGGTCGCTTTTGATGTAGTCCAGGCTCACCACCGTGTGCGGGTGCACGGTAAAAATGTTGTCGGTAACCGGCAAGCCGCGCTCCAGGCGGGCTGCGCTGGCTGCGGTAACAGCTACGGCCTTGATGTGAAAGCGATCATCAAGTTCCTGCACCCATTGCTCCACCAGATGCGGGGGGCACAGCACGGCAAAACGCCTGATTTCTCCCCGGTCCAACAGCTCGCGGGCAATCATTCCGGCTTCGATGGTTTTACCGATACCCACGTCGTCCGCAATCAGCAGACGAATCACGTCTTGCTTGAGTGCCATGAGCAAAGGCACCAACTGGTAGGCGCGGGGCTGAAAAGCCAGATTACCAAAACTGCGAAATGGACCAGCCCCACGGCGTAGTGACATGAGCAGTGCATCACGCAAGAGCAAGGCCTCTTCGTGGTTGGCAGCTTGGGCCACAGTGGGAGGCGGAAAGCTGGCGGGCACCACCGCTTCGTAGGTTGCTTCCAGAGCAGGGGACACCACAGCCACATCAGCCTCGCTACCCGAAAGGGGACGCAGGCGCAGCCGTTCAGGGCTACTGCCTGGCATCACGATCCATTCGCGCCCACGCGCACGCACCAACGCGCCAGGTGGGAACACCGGGCCTTGTAAATCAGACAAAACTGCACTCATGAATAGAGGTCTCAGGTAAGGAGGCTGGTGAGGCGGCTGATGGCGCTGGCTTGGTCAGTTGGCGTGACAGGCCACACCACAACTTCCAAGCCGCGATCCAGCAAAGCGCTGGCATCTTGGCCTTCAGCGACTAGGGCGATACGCTGCGTGCGCCAAAGTGCTATGGCTGGAACACCACCTACGGGGATAGCCACATCACTAGGCAAAGGCAGACCAAAGGCTGCTGCATTAAATTCGGATGGTCCACTTGCCGTTGAGGGGGCTACCGTTGGAAGTGGCGTGCCATTTGGTTCGTCCGAATTGATGGATTCAGGCGCTGCTCTACCATCCAGAGCTGGTAGAAGTTGGGTTTGCACGGCTGCAAGTCGCAGCAGCAAGGCACGCGCTGCACGGTCGCGCCGGTCGATCACCAGATGGTCGGGTTGGTTGTAATACGACAAGACACAGCGATAGCAACCTGCCACGCATTGCGTGCCAGCCACATCGTGCAGGTCATCCAGCGCGGGTAAGGGTTCACCCACGGCAGGCAAGTCAAAGTGCAGCATCTTGAGTGCCGCATAGGCCACGCGGGCTAACGCCTGCTCGTCGTGCACCAAGCGGGTCAGCACACCGGCACCGCCTTCGGTGGCTTCGTAGAACAACACGCCATTGCGGCTCTTGCGGTCCGGCAAGGGCTCGGCCAATAGTTCGGACTCTTCCAACTGGTAAACCGATTCAATGCCGCGCTTCAAGGCGTATTGCAAAGTGGCGACGGTGACCTCGGGCGCGCCTTCATCTGCAAGTTGCAACAGCAAGGCGTTCTTGCGGTCCATGACCCAAGGCACGATCAACTGGTTGGGCGTGCGTGTGGGGTCCGGCTCGGCACCATCGTCTTCATCCATCTTGGCCCAATTGCCGTTCAAGGGATTCACCGCGAAACCATGTTGGTTGGGGTCTGCACGGCGGCGCAAACCTTTGTTCAGGCGGCTGATCTCCGCACCTGGCCCGTAACGCAGGGTGGCAATCGCCCCTTCGGCATCTTCGGCACGCACCGTGCGTACGTCCGGGTGACCACTTTCGCGTCGTGCCCACCGGAATATGGTTTGCAATTCAAAGCCCTGGTGCTGGCGCTCTTCATCGTTGACGGTGATGCGCTCTGCGGGTGAGGTTCGCACGTTTTCGATTCGGTACAGATTGAGCACAATGTCGGCGTTATCCGTCAGCGGTGAGTCGCAGGCCCGGCAGTGGCTGCGGCCTCTGTCGGCTGGGTCCGAATGAAAATGTGCCCCGCCGCAACTTCGGCAAATGGTGGCGGTGTCGGTGTTGAGCGAGCCACCCGCCGTGGTTTCCCCCCTGGTGGACAATTGAGCAGCGGTGACCCGGTAAGCGCGTCCCTCGTGGTAGACCAGGCTGCGAGGGCCAAACTCTGAAAGCGCAAGGAAGCGTGGACGCTGCAAATACGCGCCTTTGGTGTTGCGGTCGCCACTGCCTGGGATGAAGGCTGTCAACGGCAAGCGTGGGAAGTTGTAGCCTGGCAAGAATGCTTCGGTAGCTAAGTAGCGATAGGTATAAAAGTCGCTGGCTGAACTATCGGAGCCGCGCTGCAGGAGGTTGAGCTGGTCGATGGCCTGTGCATGCAGTGAGCGGGCTGCATCGCGCTCACGCTGGGGCAGATTGTGGGTGTCCATGGTGCGGCGGGACTGATCGCGCTGGCGTGCCGCACTGCGAAATAGCTCTCGCCAACGTTCAAAGGCACTGTCAAACCGCTTGACAGCACCATCAGTAATGTCTTGTGTCAAAGCGGCTGTGCCGTTAAACCAAGGGGCATCTTCGGGGTTCAGGTCCGCTTGCAGCAGCGCCAACACCTTGTTGATGCGCTCTATGGCAAGTGGGGCAATTTCTGGCCTCTCCAAGGATTCTTTGACCGTGGCGTACAGCGGTAAGTTTTTTTGCTCGTTCGGCTCCACCACGTCCGAGATGGCAGCGCTGATGGGGGTGTTGGTACATGCCAGCCAGACGGCCTGCAAGTGGCTGCGCACCAGTTCCTCGTTGCCCAAATCTAAGGTAGGTGCGCGTACTTCACCATGCACCATTCCCGGGGGGTCGGCAAAGAAGTATTGGTCATGCGGGCTGCGTGCTGCGCAATAGGTGAGCACCAAAGCAGGCATACCGCTGCGCCCCGCGCGACCGCTGCGCTGCGCATAGTTGGCTGGGGTGGGCGGCATATTGCGCAGGTAAACCGTGTTCAGCGCGGAAATATCTACGCCAAGCTCCATGGTGGGGGAGCAGAACAGAACGGGCAGGAAGCGTTGGTGTTCACCCAGCTCAGCCAGAAGTTTGGCGTTTTCTGTCAGGCGCTTTTGATCTTCCGTGCCATATCGGAAGCGCATTTCACGTGCCTCACGCCGGTTTTTATCCACTTGGGCGGTGTGCTCACGGGCCTCAAAGCCAAAGTAATGGAAGTCGGATGCAATGGCTTGGGACAGGTTGAGGTACAGAGCGCGATAAAAAGCGTTGTCCATGCCGCCGCGCTCTGCTTTACCTTCACCCACATGGAATTCAATGCAGGCATTTTTCAGTTGCCAACCCAGCGATGCGCCAAACGGCGTGGCCACCTGTGCGACCAAACCGGCCTTGCTGGCAGCGTGCAGGAGGCAACTTAAGAGCTTTTGGTAATCAGGTTTTTTGAGCAAGCGGGCATCGGCGCGCTCCCACAAATCGGGCTTGCGCAGATCACGCCCCAAGCCAGAGAGGTAGCCTGCACGCAACAGTTTGTCTTCATCAGCCAAGGAATTCTCACGGCGTGCTGGCGGGAACTCCATCAGGAACCGGGCAGTGCGCATTTGCTCTTCACGGCTCAGCCCCCATGGGGACCGTAGTGTGTTCAGCGACCGCCCGCGCAGTGCGTCCTGTTCAGCAGGCTCCAGCACTTCAGGGTCAAGCGCCAAACCCTGACGCATCATGTCCAGCAGCACCCGGTAGGCACGTTTGCGCACCGATGCGCTGGCACCTGCCAGGATAGAGGGAGCATCAGCAAAGTTGGCATCGTTGGCGCAAAGGTCATCTAAGCCGATGTATTCCACCCGCACCAAGCCTAGTTGCTCCAGGTTGGGGTTTGTGAAGCGCCAGCCGCGACGCTGGTCAAACCAGGCTCGGTAGGCCAGCACCTGTCGCATTGCCTTTTGTGCGTTGACGAAGTTGGCACCCTGTAGTTCAGAGTCCAGCAGCCATTCAGACCTCAGCCCGGACTCACCGGGGCGCTCGAAGCCTAAAGCTTTGAACACTGACAGGCCCAACCGGTCAGCCGATAGGCCTTCATCACCAGCTTTAGTTACAGCCCCGAGAAACGCAGCGCGAAACAGGCTGACGAACAAAAAGTCATTGAAGTGCCCAGCTTGCAGTGCTGCGTCCTGGCGGTTATCAGTGAAGCCTAGCATTTTGCGGCGGTCCACCGGAATGGCTTCTTGCGAATGCATCCAGCGAAGCACCGAGTGGGTGAGCAAGGTAGTGGCCGATGAGCGCCCTTCAGCAGACAAGGCAGCAAGACGGTTTTTGTCTTTGCCTTGCGCTGGATGCACCACCTTGCAGTTCAGGCAAAACCTGAACTTGCCCGGTATGAACCAAGCATATGCCCCATGACCAAGACGACCCGTGGGGGCAACCGCCATTCGTTCGGCTTTATTCTTGCGGGCATCTGCTTTCAGGCGTATGTCACCGTGACGGTCTTCTTCGAGCCAGGCGTCAGGATAGTCTTCATCACGACCAGCGAACTCTAGTGATCCATCCAAGGGCTCAGGCATCAGGAAACCGAATTTTGGCCGGTCGGCACCGTCTGATTCTTCGGTTCGTTTGATGGTCGGGGGTACGTCGTCAATCTCGCGCGGCAACACCTGGGCCTCTGCGCCGGTCTCCAAAAATACCGGGTGGTACTCCTGCCCACAGTCCCTACAGAAGTGCACGGGATAAAGGCGCTTTTCGGGTTGCTCAGGCAGGAACTGCTGCGCGTTCACAGTTAATGTGCGGTGCCCCGGTGGGTCAATGGTGGCGTAGGCCGTGCCAGCGCCAGAGATAAACTGGTGCAACTTGAAAGCAAAGAAGCCGCGCTTGCCAGAGTTATGACCGTCTTGTCGGTCAGACTCGGCCATGGAGGTGATCAGCAAAAACTGTCGCAGCACATCTGAGCATTGTTCCGCAGGCACCCCCGAGTCTTCAGACAACCACTGGGTGGCAGTTTGCAGGGTTTGTGGCCGGGCACGGACCCACTTGGCATCTTCCCAGGTTAGACCCAAGCGGGTCTCAATCCAGATCGACAAGGGATGCACCATCAGTTCAGCATCTGTAATCGTGGGCGACAGCCCGGCGGCAATGGCCGGGGCCAATTGCGTCTTGACCGTTCCATGGTGAAGGGCAGGGTTGGTGGCTCGCACAAGCGTTTCGCCAATCACATCGGTGGGCAATACTGCCGCGCCGAATAGCTTGGAGGCAACGGAGGCAACTGCGGTGCGCCTGTCGTCATCTGACCCGCTGGCCATGGTGGCCGACGTGCCAATGCACTGCAAACCTTCCGGTGCCAACAAGGCCCGAATGCGACGCACCAGCAGGGCTACGTCTGCCCCTTGGCGGCCCCGGTAGGTGTGCAGCTCATCGAGCACCAGGTATTGAAGGTTTTGGCAGTGGCTGATGACGGTCTGATCAGTGGCATCCTGCCGCGTCATCAGGTACTCCAACATCATGAAGTTGGTCAGCAGTATGTCGGGAGGACTGGCGGCTACGCTGATGCGCTCCTCGCTGCCTTCCTGGCCGGTGTAGCGGGCGAAAGAAATCGGCTGTGCTGGCGATACATGTTTGAGGAACTTTTCCAACTCCTCCATCTGGCTGTTGGCCAGTGCATTCATCGGGTAAACAATGATTGCCCGAGTGCGCTTGGTGTTGTCGGTTGCTTTGGCACGCAGAATGGCGTCGATGATGGGTACGAAGAAGCACAATGATTTGCCAGAACCAGTGCCAGTGGTGACAACGTAGCTGCGTCCTTGCTTGGCCGCTGCCAGCGCCTGTACTTGGTGTGTGTGGAGTTGCAGGGGCTGTGCCGGGGCATCAGGCACACGAAAGATGGCGGCGGTGGTTGCGGTTACCTCACCGGTGGCTGCCAGTTCGTCGAGTGATGCACCGCGCTCGTAATACGGAGTGATCTGCAATAGGGGCTCAGGCCAGAACTGGTCTTTGGCGTAAATCGCGTCAATCTGTTGCTTGAGGTCATCCGCACGAACGCGAGTAAATGATCGCGCAAAGTTGGCGTAGTCCTGAACTATCTGCTGGCGTAGGTCGAAAACGTCCATTCCCTTAGGCTCCGTATATTTTTTATCGAGGTTACCCTAAGTTGGATATCGAAAAACACCATGGTTTTACGTTCGCCTCAATTAACTCTACAACAGCGACGGAATCTGCCTCTTCTGTACCGGGCGTACATACCGAAATACCATCTCCATTGACTTGTGACCAGTCTGTTCCATGATGGCACTGGTTTGCAGACCAATTGTCGCAGCCTCCGTCACGAACCCCGCGCGGAGCGAATGCCCAGACACCAACTTCGCAGCATCAAGCCCCTTGGAGCCTGCCACTGCCGACTTCACGATCAAGGCCACGGACTGCGGTGTCAGCGCCAGATCCCTTGTCACCGTGTCATGCCGATTGACAGGACGAAACAAAGGCCCTGCGCCGATGCCTGCCAACTCAAGCCACCGTTGCAATGCCTTGACCGGACAGCGCTCTTCTGACTTTGCCAGCGGAATGAAGACTGTTCTGCCTTCACCCTCCTGGTCAGTCTTAGATCGTCGTATCAGCAGCTCGATGCCGTGGGCGTGCGGCGTAATGTCTGACATGGTGAGCGCCACTAACTCTGAACGCCGGAACGCCCCAGCGAATCCCAGCAGCAGAACCGCCTTGTCTCGGGCCGCTTTCAGGGGCTTCTGCTTGTTGACCATCACCAACAGTTCAAGCAGGTCGTCCTTGACCAACGCGCGGACACGCCTTTGTGCAACCCCAAAGGTACGCCGGATGCCCTGCATGGTGCGTTTAACCAGCCTATCCTTGACCGGGCTATCGAAACCTTTTTCAGCATGTGCTTGATGGATGGCGATAAGTCGGTGCTGCAAGGTGGCGACGGACAGCACACCGGCAAACTTTGCAAGATATTCAGCAACCACCTCGGGCGTAGCTGGTATCTTGGCAAATGTCTTGAAGTGCCGGACATCTTGAGAGTAGCTGCGCTTGGTAGAGGTCGACTGTGCCGCCTGGGTGTAGCTGTTAACGAGTTTCGACGGTTTTGGTTTCGTAATCTTTGTCTTGTCGGTTTGAGTGTTCATGTTGGTTCCGTTAGACATGCCGACGCGCGCACTCAGGCGCGCGTTTTGAGCGTTTAAAGTCGGTAGTGGCTGCGCTGGCGTGTGTGATGCATCAAAGTCGCCGCCTGGCACGTTTTAATGGCTTGGTGAGTGGGTGTAATCAGTCGAAACGCAAATGCAGCAGCAAGTCACGCAAGCAGCAGGCAATCCGCTGGTCCTGCACCTCATAAAGGGTGGTCATCAAGGCGTTGTCACCTAACTCAGTTCCAAGCGCCGAATTGGAGAGCGTGAAACCAGGAAGTCTGTATTGGGTCTTAGCCGCTTGATGAACGTGGCAGCTTTATGACCTCGGTTGATCTGAGGCGCAACCATCAGGCTGATAGTCTGCGATTTCACGACGGCACCGGGTGGCCAGCACCATGGAACCCGCTGCCAAGGCTCCGAGCTCTGCTATGAGATAACCCAACGCCTCTATCGAGTCAGAGCTGATACAGCCATCTTCTATGGCTACAGATGAGTGGGCAAGTAAATCCCCAATGGAGCCAAGGCCCCTATTCATAACATTCATCGTTGTCTCTGCTGCTTCGCAGATCACCGACAACACTTTCGGGTCAGCGGCCTTGTAATCCACTTGTTGATCACTGGTCACCGGGAGCAAAGGCAACCACTGGAGTAAACCAAAAATGGGTTCATCAGGAAGTAGTCGTTCCATATCAATACTCCTCTGGCAGCAAAAAGCAGGTACTGGCGCGGGTCACGCCGTCTTCACCAACCGCTTCGGTGATTACCCAGAGCTTTTGGTGGCCTATCTCGTAGGACGACAGTAAGCGGCTACCGTCTTTCAGTGCTGCAAAGTTGGCAGCAAGGTCATATTTGTCAAGGTCGCCCCAGTCGCCTTGCTGATGCCGACGCAAGAGGTCAAGAGGTTCCATGTGATTCTTATCCATGAGTGCCAGGGCCCCACGGGTGGTGACAATCTCACCAACTTGAAAGATCGGCGCCCCACTGGGCAATGAAACGTTAGTCTTCTGCACGGATGCAGGTATGCTTTTGGTGTCCATAGGTGAACTCCGTTTGAGTAAGTGTTGGGGGGTGAAATGCCCGCCAGAGGTGTCCAGCGGCGCAATGGGCATTCAAGCCAGTGAAGACCGGCTATTGGGGCGCAGCAGGCCACGCCGACCTGCTGATAGTCGATTTACTTAGCCTTGGTACCTGCCGGATTTGGGCGCTGCGTGATCTCCAAGTACCAGGCTACCTCCACATCAATCCGCATGTGACTGAAGTCTGTCGTGATTTGCTGTTTGGGCTCGATCCAGTTGCCAACGTCAATCACATACGAAAATGCCGGTACATCCGGTGTGCCTCTTACGTGATGGAACACGACATGGCGGCAGGTCTCATCATCGTCAAAATCAATGCAAAGTACGCAGACATCGGGTAGCGCTGCGACACTTTTGAAGTCCTTGTAGTCGCTGACCGCAAGGTTCGACAGGTTGAACAGGATTTTTCTGAACAACGCCTCGTCCATATAGAAAGGCCCATTGGCTCGCAAGCCAAGGGTCACTGCCATTTTTTTGACATCCTCCATGCTCTTATTGCACAAGGTGGCGGCGCAGGCGAGTAAATCGTCGTGGGTGCCGTTCATCGGAACACGCTTGAACGGTGAAACAAATCCGGTTGGCAGTGAACCATTGCCGGTTCTGGTGGGGGCTGATGCCATAACTTTTCTCCTGAGTGGTGGTTTGAAAAGCGCAATGCAGCGGCTCACCAGGGTTGATTTGTCTTGGTGAGATAAGCGAAAAAAGTGAATCTGGTTGCGAAAGTTGAGCGGAAATGCTCAGTTCGCTATCTTGCTGGCGCTGCGGTGCACCGTGGTGTCAAATCTGGCTGCTCGGCTGGCGAAAGCTTTGATTCGACAGTTCGATTTTAACTTGAAGCAATTATTTAAGTGGCTCAAAATAACTTCGCCACCTGGCAAGATTCAATTGAAACCGTCTGTGAATTTCACGTCTATTCACGCGATTTCTGCTGGCGAACCTATTTCCAGTGTGCCAGCTGTGCCACGGCGAGCCAGAAAGCAAAAAAGCCGCACTGGGCGACTTCTTTAACTTGTTGATTTCATTGAATTTTTGGTGCCGGAGAGATGAATCGAACACCCGACCTTCTCATTACGAATGAGCTGCTCTACCGACTGAGCTACACCGGCTAAGCCGCAGATCATAGCATCAAAGACATCTACAAAAGTGCTCCCGGCATTCGAGACGAGAGCTTTCGAACGCAATCATCAGACTGAGATATGACTCCTCAGGGCACACCTGGCACACCAATCCAACTGACCATTCCGAGGCGCGGAGGCTGCGGCGACAGCTTTGCCCCTGCTCAGCCGGGTAAAGCAGCCTTCGCCCCCTGCTCAAATAAAACCCAAAATTTCTTCGGCTCCGTGTCGTGCCGATTTGGACGGCAACCTCCAAAATTCCGATGTGCCGCTCTTGGCACGATCAGACTTGAAGGACAAATATGACTACGAAGAACCCCGGCGCGCCTGCACCTACACCTGCAACACCTATGACGCCCGCAGCAGCAGTTAGGATTCAAGCAGCCACAGCAAAGGCCAATGGCGGCATTGTTGCCAAAGGTAGCTTTGCAGCACGGGCACAAAGTGTTGCAGCCAAGGGTGGCAAACGCTGATTCAAGGAGTGGGCGGGGTACAAAGCTCCGCCCTCAAAGAACGACACCAATGACAAAAACCACCATCATTCCCCAACTGGGCGAACTGCTACGAACGGTGATTACCCGCTCTGGCTATCGCGGATTCATCACCAATCAAGGGTTGGACAAAGACCTTGACGACTTAGCAACTGGGTTAAGAGAGTCGTCAACTTGTGATTTGATGCTGACCATCGAGGACGCCTGCAGCAAACAACTCGCTTTGGAATGCGGCGCGGACTGGTCACAGTTCTTCAACTTGGCGTGGTCGTACACCAAGGACACGCTGCAGCACTTAACCTTGGGCGTGGACACGAGCGCAATCGCAAACGACCAAGGGCAAGAAGAGGTCGCTCGAATGTGCATTGTTCCGATGCTTTCCGAGCAAGTCCTGTCAGCAACTTTGCGCCGCTCTGGCCCTATTGCTGACCAATGGTGGAAAAAGCCGTTCGCCAACTGGGTGGAGTGGGCGGCGGCCAAGGCCAACATCAGCACTGACAGCCTGCTGACGAACATGGGAAACCACCTCGACGTTGACACTCGATCAATCGAGCGATGGATAGCGGGGGAGCCAGTGCGAGAGTTGCGCTGGCCTTACAGGCCTGCGGTTGTGGCAGCTATCGGCCAAGGCGCTACTGAGCTCCTCAGAAGCGACGGGATCGACCAACTGAGTGGCTGGCTGATTGTGACACTGGCTTTCCAATCATTGCCGTCTGACCTGCGCGATAGCGTGCGGCGAGACTTCAAGCTACGGCCACAGCAGCCATGGTCTCTGAAACAAACGATTCTGACGCTGAACAAACAGGGATTCGTCAGTGGAGATCGACCGGTACGTTCAGCAGCGGTACCCCTTCTGCAAAAGATCGAGATGCTGTTTTCCACGCGACCGCAGAATGTGGCGGCAATCAAGCACAGTTTGGACGTGTTTCAAACGTTGATTGACCAGGAAACCGTCTTTTGGCAGCAGTCTTACCAATACATGCATCACTGGTTCTCCGCTCGCCTTGCCGCCATGACAGGCCAAGAGGCTGAATCCTTGCGGCTTTACGACGCGGCCGTGACCGGCGTATGGTGGTACGGCGGTCCCAATCAACACCCGATCATTAACGAGGCGATGGTGTATGCCGTCGGCGTTGGTAAAAAAATCGCGGCAGAGAGCTACTGGGACAAGACCTTCTTGCTGGGGCTGAACAATTGGCCTAAGCGTCCTTTGGATGAGCAGGAAATAAGACGAATTTCTTTCGGCTTTGAGAAGATGTTTTCCCCGCAGAAGGCCAGCGCCAGAGTTCCACCACCGATCGAAATCATCCTAAAGACAGGCGAATTCGAGGTAAGTCCAAAGGCACAGGCCAAACCGAACAGCAAGGTCAAACACGCTGAAGGCAGAACAAGGCGTACGCCGTTGATGGATGCGGTCCGAGAAGGGTCACTAAATGACGTGAAGCGCCTCTTGAGTGCAGGAGGTGACCCCAACGATTTCATCAAGGAATCTGGCGAAGGCCCACTTTCATACGCGATGCGCCGCGCTTGCGACCACAAAGACCCCATCATCATGGAGCACTTGTTGAGCCTTGACCTGCTGCCAGAAACCGTCAATCGTCAAGCGTCCACAAAGCGGGAGACTCCTCTAAAGATTGCCATCGAGATGGCTGACGCCAGGGCAGTCGAACGGCTGATCGAGTTAAAAGCAGATATCGAAGCCGAGTGTGACTACCAACCTTCGGCATTGTGTTACGCCATGCTGCTCTTGCACGGGAGCATTTATCGCGGTGATCCGACTCAGATGCAGGCATATATGGAAGGTAAGGGGCATGCTGATGTCTATGACGCGAAAGATGGTGCCGTACTGGACATCGACCTAGCTGCGCGGCGCCAAACCCAACTTGCACTGCTAAACGCAGACCCTAGCCATATCGGGTTCTTCAACGCGGTAATGGACTATTTCATTCGGCCGCCTGACGATTGCCGCAAGGTCATCCAAGTTCTGCTTCGCCATAAAGCAGATGCGAACCGTCGCTACAAGGTCGAAGCGCATCACATCGCGGAATGGACACCAACGCTTTTCGCGGCCCAAGTCGGAGACCTGAGCGTCTTTGAAGCGTTAATTGACAACGGTGGCAATCCTGACCTCACGTTGATGCAATCGTCTTCACTTGAGCGATTCGACGGCCTGTGGGTGGCGGTTGATCATGGTCGGCACGCAATCGTGGATTTTCTGACAAACCGATTTCAGCAACACCCGCGTTGAGTTCCGCAAGGTCAACGCCACTTTCTTAAAAATCTCTTCGGCGGCATGTCGGGACAATGCGGCTCCCAAGTTGGATCCTCCTTAACAGGATTCAACAAAGGAGCTACGATGCGCTACTGTCACGACAAAGAGATCAACCGGCTGGTTTCTGTGTTGGTTCGAGATGGATGGAATTTCACCAGAGGACGGCATGGAAAGTTGAGAAAACCGGATGGGTCCGGCTTCGTCACCATACCTAACACGCCCAGCGACCATCGGGCACTACTGAACCTGCGACGGGACATCCGGCGACAGCTACGTGCTAGTTGATCTATCAATCAGCTCATGGCACACTCATGGCACAACGACCATGAATACCAGCGATAGCCAGCGATAAAAGAAATCGTCGGAAATGCTGGAGGTTGTTGATTTCATTGATCCCGGCGTGTCCCTGACTATCGCCCTCTTACACTCGGAGCTGATTCGTAATGAGAAGGTCGGGTGTTCGATTCATCTCTCCGGCACCAATAGAATCAAAGAAAGTCCGCTATCTAAAAAGTAGCGGATTTTTTTTGGGCTAGCACCAGGCTAGCACTAACAGCAAAATG
>Ga0209123_1001220_pt1 | contig 26429 bp, 23 predicted proteins | sample BarGraIncu00431A_FD_184500 | JGI IMG/M metagenome (GOLD analysis project Ga0209123, IMG submission 184500) | Arctic peat soil microbial communities from Barrow, Alaska, USA - Barrow Graham LP Incubations 004-31A (SPAdes) (version 2) | ecosystem: Environmental > Terrestrial > Soil > Wetlands >...
AGGAAGCCGCCAACACACGAGCCCATGCCGGAAGCTGTATGGATTAATCCACCCAAGCTGGCGACGAGCTAAAAAGAGCTACACTAAATTCGAATGGTAGGTGTCTCAAAGTCATTGACACATTCCGTGGCAGTTTTTTGCCGTATAAAGCACTTGACGGAAATCCTCATTCTTGATGCTGATGTCCTCTATGTTTCGCACAAAACCTTTCATGACAACTCCTTTCTATTAATGCCTTATTGTTATTATGAAATTGGAAGTAATAGTTCCTTTAACGCGTCCACAAACATTCAGGATTACGGCATAACAAATTTCTTCTATTGCGGGCAAGGCTAAATAGGGTCCAATGTCCACTTGGTTTTGCTGACTTTAGCCTTTTTGTCCAAGGAACAGCAGTTCAGTGCCTTTAAAATAATCAACACTAATAATCAAAGCTTTCATATCCCCACCGGTTGACTGCAGTTTATGTCTCGTGCTTTCGCTGTCCCATGTGCTTAAGTCGAACGGTTCACTCCAGTGTGGCCAGAATGGCAGCGGCCTAGCCCTTTCAGGTGCAGAGAAACGCGAAAGGAACGCTCTGTGAACCTGGCGGTTACGCCAAGGTTCGCACGGATTTTTCCCGCTCCCATTGACGCGTCTTTGCGGCAGCAATGAAGGCATCGGTAGCGCCGGCATCCACGACACCCGCGTCGTGTCCGATATCCGATTTTTTCAATAGTGCCTGAGCGCCTTCATCGGCAGCGATGGCCTTCAGGTGACCGAACGCATCGCGTACGAAATCGATGGCGGCGCTTTCCCCGGAGAGAGCCTTGGCGCCTTCGTCGGAGAGGATGATGGCGACAGCATCGAAAAGCACCGAAGGAGTGCCGGCCAGCTGCCCATCCACCGGGAGCCGCGAGCCGTCGGCAAGCTTCGCGTTTCCTATCCTGGCGGCGACGATCTTCACAGTGGCTCCCTCATCAACTGCGGCCTTTTGAATCTTTTGGATGCGATCACCGTTGGAACCGTCCGCGATCAGGATGCCCACCGCCCGCCCCTGGAGCGTATTTTTCATGTTGCCGATGAGCTGCAACGCCGGCGAAGTTGGCCTCTGCTGCACGGGGACTGCGGCAACCGGTGCGTCCGGCATGCTTTCCAGCCCGAGACCGGCGGCCACCCGCTTGGCGAGATCTTCTTCGACATGCCTCAGATGGCCGACCATCGCTTGGCGCACGTGCGGATGCTCGACCTTGGAAAGTTCGAATACGAGTGCCGAGGCGATATGGGCCTGCTCGTAAGCGGTTTGACTGAGATAGAACTGCCGCGCCTGGCTGTAGTGGTCCGCGAAACTCTCGGCACGTATGCGGGCTTTCTCGCCGGTTTCAGGTATCGCGGCACTGTGGAAACCCCGGGCCGGCGTTTCTCTGGGCGAGTTGAGCGACAGGGAGTTGGGCTCATAGGCAACACGTCCCGTCGGTCGTCCCATCTGCATGTGTCCGTCGCGCTGCTGGTTGGAGAAGGGGCATTTAGGTGCGTTGATCGGGATCTGATGGAAGTTGGACGAACCCAGTCGTGACAGTTGCGTGTCGAGGTAGGAGAATAAACGACCTTGCAGCAAGGGGTCATTCGAGAAATCGATACCCGGGACGACATGAGAAGGACAGAAGGCGACCTGCTCGGTTTCAGCGAAAAAATTATCCGGCCAGCGGTCCAGCACCATGCGACCGATCACTTTCAAAGGCACCAGTTCTTCAGGAATAAGCTTGGTCGCGTCCAGATGGTCAAAGGGGAATCCGTCGGCGTCCTTCTGCGTGAAGAGCTGCACCGCGAATTCCCACTCCGGGAAATTACCCGCTTTGATCGCGTCGAAGATATCGCGGCGGTGGAAGTCCTGATCCGCGCCGCAAATCTTGACGGTTTCATCCCAAATGGTCGATTGCAGACCGAGCTTGGGACGCCAATGAAATTTGACGAAGGTTGCTTGGCCGGCGGCATTAATCAGACGAAAGCTATGCACGCCAAAGCCTTCGATCATTGCCAGCGAGCGCGGCAGCGTACGGTCGGACATGATCCACAGCACCATATGCATGGATTCGGGGGTGAGCGAGATGAAATCCCAAAAGGTGTCATGCGCAGTTGCCGATTGGGGGAAGCCGCGATCCGGCTCCATTTTCAAGGCATGGATGAGGTCCGGGAATTTGATGGCGTCCTGAATGAAGAAAACGGGAACGTTGTTGCCGACCAGGTCCCAGTTGCCTTCTTTGGTGTAAAACTTGACGGCGAACCCGCGCACGTCTCGCGGGGTGTCGACCGAGCCCGCACCGCCCGCCACGGTCGATATGCGGGTGAACACGGGCGTCTTCTCTCCAACCTCCGTGAGTATTCTGGCCGTGGTATATTGCTTCAATGAGTCGGTCAGTTCAAAGAATCCATGTGCGCCCGTCGCCCGCGCATGAACGATCCGCTCGGGAATCCGTTCGTGATCGAAATGGGTGATCTTTTCCCGAAGGATGAAATCCTCCAGAAGTGTCGGGCCGCGGGAATGGGCCCGGAGCGAGTTTTGGTTGTCGGAAAGTGGGAGACCCTGGTTAGTCGTGAGGAAGGGATGTGCTCCCCCGGCTTCCTGGTGCGTTTCGCCGCCCGAGCCAGAGCCCGTTTGCTGTTTGGATCCCGCGGGATTGCTCGTTACCTTAGCTTTGCTCATCATCGATCTCCTTGGATGGTATCGCCATGCAGTACCCGTTACCGCGCTCTTCTGCGGCTTGGGGCGAGGTCAGTTCGGATGTAGCGCTCTGAGTGAGGTTTCTAGGGTCGCCCATTACCTTTGAAACTTTTACCCGTTTTCCCTGAGAGATAGCATGCTCTCATTGTCTGTGGGAATAAGTAAGGAGCAACCAACGTGCCGGAGCCAACCTATAGCTGTTGAAGATACAAGAGACTGTTATTGCAAGGGAAAGTATGAAGGGAGGAGGCGGGAGCCGTCTTGGTGATCTGTCATATATGACACAACCGTCATTTGCGAAGGGGCGCCAGGAATTTGTGTCAGCTCAGCAACTGGATGAGCTCAGTTTTTTCTCCTGAGCTCGCAGTGAACCGAAGCTGCGTCACCCCTCTGGCGTAGCGACCAAGAGCCGGTCTCTTTCGCGCTGCTGCTCAATCTCCTGATGGCAGTTTGCTATCGCGTCAAAAAGAACCTTGAACTCAAGCGGCTTGACCAGATAGGCGCAGAACCCGATTTTCCTGAATTTCTCAATGCTTAGGTCATCGCTGTTCGCGCTCAGCACGATGTACGCCGCATCCGGATTGATCGCCTTGATATGGCGGGCCATTTCGATGCCGTCCATCTCCGGCATATTGATATCGGTGACGACCAGGTCCGGAGTATACTTCTTGAAGAGTTCCAACCCTTTTTTGCCATTCTCGGCAGTGTAAATGGTGCATTCAGGGAATTTTGAGCTGACTATGCGGGCAACGACCCCGCGGGCCGTGTCGTCGTCTTCCACGAGCAGCAGTGAAAACGGGGTAGGTGACTGGTCGGAATCCATTTTTGTGTCTCCCTATAAGGGTGCTGTCGAACTCCGCTAATCCATCGCTTGACTGCCAGAGGGATGCTGGATTCTCTTTCGCCCGGATTCGTCCCGGGTTCCCGGTGGCACGGTTTCACTTAATGATAATCATTCGGAACCCCGACCGCAGAACAGATCTCGGTAAAGCCGTGGCGGAGGCGTTGGCGGGTGAAAGAAACGACCGGCGCAACGGTCGCCAGGATGCAATGAAGTGACGGTCGATCCTCAGGGTATCCATTGACATTCAGCCCCCCTACCGGGGACGGGGGGACTTGGCTGACTCAGGAAACCTGTTCATCGGGTCCGGCGCCTTGGTCCGGCAAACCGTTAACCGATAGAGAGGGGCTCGATTATCGTTCACTTAAGGTGGCACGATAAACAGAGCTTCGATCCTGATTGCGGAGCGAGCAACAAGTAGTTCACCGGTTCAGTTCCTGCCGTGGTATACACATTTTTTGTGTTGTGAACGTCGTGGCAGGTGGCGCAGGTCATGTAGGCAACTCCATTGGCTGCAAAATAAAGGCGGTCTGCAACTTTCAGATTAAGTGTGTTGTCAAGATAAAGCGCGTTGGCATTACGGACCCAAGGGTCGGTATTGGGATCATTGGCTGCCGTCTTGAGGGCGGCCGAGTCCAGGACTATGCCTGTTTCAGGCCCAATGGCGACTGCGGGATAGTTAAAGCCTACGGGATGGTCATTCATGAGTCCGACAGCCCCCGCAGCGATTCCGGCACCCTTACCGAGGGAGGGAAAGTTGTCGTCGGTAATAAGTGGAGCGTTGCCCGTAATCCCGTAGTGCTGGTCAGGAGCAATGGCGCCGTCGTGGCAGCTAATACAAAGGCGGGTCGGTCCGATCGCCTTGTCCGTGCTGGCGTCCTTCAGTGAAATGGCATTGATGCTGGTGCTGTTGTATGCGACGTTGAACTGCTTGGTGTCCCCAATGCGTGACCAGAGTGGGAGATACTCGCCGCCATCCTGTGCCGCGTGGTGAGGTGTGTGGCAGAAGGCGCACACCCTCCCTTGAGGGTCGACATAGCCATAAATCGTCATATCATGGGGGCTGCCAACAATACCGGAACCACGGGCAGCGGCAGCGAAAGCGCAGCTGGGTACCAGGCTGCAAACCACGAGTAAAGTCAGTAATCCTCTAAACATAGCGCCCTCTCCAAGGCATTTTTGATCGCCTGCCTTCGTGTATCAGGAAAAGTGGAATAAAATTAATGACTATAGCTGCTAGGGAATCCGGTTCTTGGGGTGCGGGATTGCCGACGCATCCAAGGATAGCTCATGCGAAATATCTGCCATCCGGTTGTGTCCCACCGATCTGGCAAACTGTCGTTAATTAGAATATTAGCTTATTGTCAGGGCTTTTCAAGCGCTGATTCTTCCAGGGCCCTGGCGGGATCGCCAGCCCTCGGGAAGGGGGTCCATGGCGGAGGCGAATCCCAAGCAGCAGTGCGCCCCGTTGGAAAAGACTTTTTTCACACAAAATGATTTTCCCCCTCCAAGCGGCCTCCCCTATCCTCTGCAGAATTTTCTTTCAACCGCCTTTTGAACCGGTTCCGTTTCGCACCGGGTCGTGTCGGTCCAATTCCCTCCTGACCGCCATACCGATTTTACCCAGGGTGTAGGGCTTTTGCACATAGGCCCCGGCCCCCAGTGCCTGCAGCGCATTGACCCTTTCCGATTCGGAATACCCGCTCGTGATGATGGCCTTTTGACCCGGTCGGGTCTCCAGGATCGTGCGGTAGGTTTCCAGACCATCCATGCCGCCCGGCATGACCATATCGAGCACGACCAGATCGGCGTCGTGAACGCCCAGGTATGCCACGGCAGCCTCGCCACTGGCCACCGTCGCAACCTGATAGCCCAGCTTACCGAGCATGTTAGCTGCAATCTGCAACTGCTCCTGCACGTCATCGACGACCAGCACCCGCTCCGTCCCGAGGTAGTTTTCCAGGACCATTCTCCGGGAAGTCCGATCCTCCTGCTCACGGGTGGCGGGAAGGAAGAGCTCAATCCGGGCCCCCTCCCCCTCCCGGCTCTGGAGGTCGACAAAGCCGCCGTGGTCCTTGACGGTCGTCCAGACCACGGTCATCCCCAGACCGGACCCGCTGCGCCGCATCGATTTCAGGGTGAAAAACGGCTCGAATATTCTGGGGAGATCTTCCTCGGCAATGCCGACCCCCTCGTCGGCAATACTCAGACAGACATATTCGCCGGGGGGAATCTCCTCATAACGCCGCAGCGGGGTTTCCAGGTACCTGTTGCAGGAAGAAATGCGAATTGTACCTCCGGCGGGCATTGCCTCGGCGGCATTGTTCAGAAGGTTCATGACTACCTTGCCCAGGTGGACCTTGGAACCCTTTATCATCAGGAGCTCCGGCGAGAGATCGCTTTCCAGCGCCGTAGTGGGGTGATGTTTCCTGACTGCGTCAAATTCAAGCGAAGCCAGGTATTCCAAGACGACCGCGTTCAGATCGACGACCTCGCTGATTTTCACCCCGCGTCGGCCCAGCGTCAGGAGATCCTGAACAATCGCGGCCGCTTTTTGCCCGGATCGCTGAATAAGGGTAATTTTATCGCGCAGGGGGCTGTCCGGTGGCAGTTCCAGGAGCAGCAGGTCCGGATAGGCGACCAGGCCAACCAGGATGTTGTTCAGGTCATGGGCGACCCCGGAGGCAAGGCGGCCTATCACCTCCATTTTTTGCGACTGCAGCAGTGTTTCCTCGAGCTTTTTCTGTTTGGTGATGTCGCGAATAATCCCCTGGGTGCCGATAAACTGGTCGCGACAAGGTTTTTCACCCTGGTAGATGCCTTCCACCGAGACGCTGAAATATCCCGGCGTTTCGCTCTGCCCCTCCCGGGGCTGTGGCAGAAGCAGGCGCAGTTCCAGGCCATGGGTGGCCCGTGCTCCGGTCCGCTTTTCATTCAGCCGGTAGCGCGCCTTCGCCTGGTCCTCCGGCGCGACCAGTTGTAATATCGGCTGACCGAGCAGGGCATCGGAAGAAAAGTGGTATTTCGCTATGGCCGGGCTGATGAAGGTTATGCGACCGGCCGGATCCAGGCGAAAGATGATGTCCGGAATCGCCTTGATAATGGAATCGAGGTTTTTCTCGCTGGACTTCAGCAAGATAAGGGTGCTGTCGGCGGCTTCCCTGGCAACGATCTGTATTTTTCTCGTCTTAATGATGGTAAGGACGGCGTAGTTCAAAGGAATGAGGACGGTCGGCAACAAAGGCGAGAATAAAGAGCCCCGGGCCCGCAAAATGAGCACAACGGCGACCCAGCTGCCCGCCAGCAAGGCCAGGCAGACGCCGGCGCTGGGCAGAATGCCCAGCCGGGCCACAGCCAGTCCGGCACCTGCGGCGACCAGGAGCCCCGCCAGGACCTCCCAGAAAAGGAAACTACCGTTGCGGATGACCGGCCGGCCGGCGAGCAGGTTGTCCAACACCTGGGCGTGGACATCGGCATGAGTCAGCAGTGCGTGGGCAGCTGTCTGATACGACGGCGCGAGGCCGGCAGCCGAGGAGCCGACGAGGACGCACTTTCCCTTGAGCCGGTCCGGCGCTATTTCCCCCGCAAGGATGTCGCCTGCGGAAAGCCTCGGCGTCGCGTCGACGCGACGGGAGAACTGCACGATCAGGTTCCCTTGGATATCGACCGGAATGGACCTGCCCCCAACCAAGAGATCAAAACGTCCGATTTCCCCTTGCAGTATCTCGATCTGCTGGTTCTTGCCATACTGCATCAGGACTGCCAGTGCAAGCGACGGGTAGAGACCATCCTCGAACTGAATCAGCATCGGCACCCGTCGCAGGATGCCATCGCCGTCCGGTGCCGCATTCAGAAACCCCGAGTACCTTACGGCATCGGATAACAGGCGACGGTTGTCGACAACTCCTTTAGCGCTGAAAAACCGCGGATTATCCCCTGCAGACGCGGGTTTTTTGATGAGGACAATGCTGGCGGGGTGCAGCCTGCCGTGGCCCGTCGCCGAGGCTTTACCCTTGAACAGAAACTCGTAGCCGAGGACAAAGGGTCCTTGGGCCAGGGTGTCGGCCAGGTAGTGGTCGTGATCCTGCGGATGGATCGTGCTGCCCGGGGTTTTGGGCGGGTGGCGCAGCAGGAGCCCGGTCTCGGCCTGTTGGTCTGGCCATGAGGTACCATCGGGTTCCGCGAGGATCAGGTCAAGTCCGATACTGGCAGCGCCCGACTGGTTGATGGTTTGCAGCAGTTGTGCAAGACGGTAGCGGGGCCAGGGCCATTGGCCAAAGCGGGCCAGGCTTTTTTCATCGATGTCGACAATGACAACTGACGCCGATGCAGGTTTTGCCGGCGCAAAGGCCAGGACGCAATCGGTAGTTCTGTTATTTGTCGTGGCAACAGGTGCCGGATGGACCAGGTAAGCCAAACTCGCAGCCAGAGTTACCAGGAGCCCCGTCAGCAGGAGGCTCCGGTTTGTTCCGCAATTTTTATCCTTGGGAACCGTCATATCCACCTTATTGAGCTATCTGACGTCAACCTCTACCCTGCGGTTTCTAGGTTCGCTCACATTGTCCGCAGTCGGGATCAGGGGGTTTTCCTTGCCGTGCGAAGTCGTCCGGATGGTCTGCGCAGCGACCCCCAATCCGACCAGCTGATCCTTTACCGCCGCGGCCCGACGATTGGACAGCTCCGTATTGTACTCCCTGCTTCCAACAGTATCGGTATGTCCGACGACCGAGATGTCGGTCGAATTGCGCTCCTGAATGGCGGCTATGATGCTTGGCAGCAGCTTCGCGGACTCGGAGGTAAGCGAGATGTCCTTATCGAAATAGAGCAGAAAGTGGCGCGGACGTTTGGGCTGAATGGAGAGGGCTTCGGCGAAAATCCCCGTGACCTTTTCCCTACCAAGACTTTCAGGCTTTGTCGGGCGCTCCCGGGTCGCCCCGATGCTGGTGGCCTGGTAGGGAGCGTCAAGGGCCACTTCACCTGCGTCGTTAGTGACGTAGACACTGCCGACCTTACCATCAGGATCGGGCGCCAAGGCGACCAAGGTTCTCTTGGCACAACCAAAGGAGAGGGCTATCAGGATAAACAGCAGTGTCAGTCGTAGCGTAGTATGCATAACCGGCCCCTTATAGAGTTACGCGCTCGTTTCGCTCTATCCCGGCAGGAGATGCCGGGACAGCAGGATTCTCAATCCACCTGGATGAGAACGTGGGTACCCCGGACTCCGACGGTCGCGTGCGGCGTTTCAATATGCACCTGGCTCGGTGCCAGTTTGGCGATCTGTCCGGAGAGAAAGGAAGCCGTGCCATGATACAACCTGGCGATGAATGACAACTTCTTTTCATTGGGCTGAAACAGGAAGCTCTTTAGGGCAAGACTGCTGTTAAATCCCATGGAGATGACCGTATCGTCCTCAAGGATCAGGCCGGCCTTCCCGTCCGCGCCGGTTTTGACCACATCGGCAAGGTACAGCTTCAGGTTGGGCTCGGCCTTGATTGACTGGCCGGCTCTGTCGACGGCGACCTCCCCTGCCAGGGTTTTTATGATACCGATGTGATCTGCTGCGGCTCCCTGCGCCAACGAAGCTGCAAGAAAGAGTGCTGCGCACTGAACCTCAAAGAACATCTTCATACCACCCACCTCCCGGGACAAAGTTCCAGCGGCCTGATTCATTTGCGAGGATGGTTAATTTATCATTCATTATCGTTTTTTTGTCAAGACATGACATGAAGGTCAGCAGCAGGTTGCCGTGATGGCAGGACGACAGTATAAAAAGGTAAGGAGCAGTAAAGCCAGAGCAATGCTGTCGAACAGTTGAGGCGCCCTGAGCAGATAGCACTCCGGAATCGATCTACCTTCAGCCAATAGCTATTTGGCAATAATTGATGGAAAAGGAAAGCGCATCTTCAACGAGAAGTTGCCTAATGAGAAAGACTAACTTCATGATTGCTCATAGCCAGTCAAAGCTGCGGGGACATTCTATAGTCAACCTGAAAGCTGCGGGCCCGCTGGTAACATCTCGTGCGATCCAACAGGAAGTACTCAGTAGTAAGGAGGAGGCGAAGGAGAATGTCGCGGTCCCCCCGGCAGAGCCGGGGGACCGCTTGGGAGGAAATTACTCCGCTAGACTGACTGCAGCTTTTCCCGGCTTCGGGATTGGTTCCTACATGGCCGCGAACTGGCGCTCGAGCCCCTTGGGATCCTTTGCCCATAACTGGCCCCACTCGGACGACTTGGGATCGGGAAAAATATCCTCCAGGCCGTCAGCCATCCCGTTTAGTATGTTTTCGGCCGCCACTCGCACGCTGGTTTTAGGCATATCAAGGTCACGCGCCATGTCGGTGTCGATCGGGCCGGGGTAAATGCCGTGCACCGAGATCTTTTTAGCCTTCAGTTCCGAGCGCAGAGCCTGGGTGGCCGAATGGAGCGCCGCCTTCGATGCGCTATAACCGCCCGCGGCCGCCATGCTGACGAGGCCAATGATTGAAATGACATTGGCAATCGTGCCGGCACCTCTTTTTTCCAGAACAGGCAGGAAGGCGCGTGTCACCTTGAGCGTTCCGAAATAGTTCACCTCCATATCATACTTCACCAGGTCGAAGTCGCCCGCGACAAGCGAGGTAAAAGAGGCCACCCCGGCATTGTTGATCAGCACATCAACGTCATTGGCGAGTTCGACGGCATTCCTTATCTGTGCAGCGTCAGTAATATCAAGTTTTACCGGCACCACACGAGCATCGCCGAATTCCGGCAGATCTTCAACCTTGCGCGCTGCGGCGTAGATTTTCTTGACTGGTTGAGTGAGCAAAGCCTCTACGATTGCCTTGCCGATGCCGCGATTAGCACCGCTTACAAAGAGGATCTTGTTTTCCAGATTCATGTTCCCTCTCCTTAGGCTAGTGAATTGGGTTCAAGCAGGACCGTCTTTGACGACCGCCTGCCGCCCCTGGGTAATTATACAATATTTGCTTGCCGACTCATCGCCGCCGGAGCCAACCGCGCATGGTTTTAAGATTTCGTTAGTTATCCGCCAGGGAAAGCCAGCTCGATTACCGCCTCATTCTTTTTGTTTTGGCCCACCGGGCTAGGGAGAGCGGGAAAAATCAGTTCAAAGGCGAGAGCAGAGCGGATTCACCGCTGCTCCGCTTTGTTGTGAATTCTGTCTGCACTCACCAAGTTACCTAAGTTACCAACGTCACCGCGCAATAAAGGTTGGCGGCCTGCAACCTGACAATGTTGGACGCAAATCCACCTAAAGGGGAGGATTCCCAGTAGGAACATGAAGAATATATTCAAGCAATCACAGTGTTATCCGAAAAGAGTTACCAGGTGGAGTCGATCAGATAGTAACAGCTGAGTTTAAAAGCGATCAGCAGTGCGGAAGTTTGTTTGCTCACTGGCAGCAAAGACATCCGGAGTTTTGGAATTAGACCATTAAGCGGAGTTATTCCATGAGACGCCCATTGGCTTGCAAAATCAAAGAGGTACTGGAATTACGCAAGACATGTGGGCTGCTCAATCTAATAATTTGTGCAGCAGTGGGCGTAGCACTGCTCCTGCCCTGTTACACTCTTGCAAATGAGCGTCAAGACCTGATTGTTTCGAAAAAAACCTTCGTACTCAGTGAGCAAGAGAAGCTATTCATCAAGTCTATTCCACCTCTCAAAGTTATGATAGATGACAACTTTGTCCCACTTTCGTTCTATGATTCCAAGACCAACTCCTATCAAGGGATCAGCGTAGATCTATTCCGTCATATGGCAGACAGCCTGGGACTGAAGTATCAACTGATACATGATAAATCTTTATCCTGGTCCCGCAAAGTTGATCTTTTCAAAAACCATAAAATAGATCTGCTGATGCCAGTAAGTTTTACCGAAGAGCGGGCCAGTGTAGGTATTTTCACGGCAAATTTTTATAGTACTTACTACGGTGTCATTGCAAAGAAAACCAATAATGTAAAAAACAGGAACACCTACGATTTGGCAAACTATAAAGTTGGGGTAACCAAGGCCTCCGCCATCCTACCATTTGTTCAAAAGTTTGTACCGGCAAACCGACTTGTCCAGTATGACAACCAAACCGAACTGTACCAGGGAGTGAAAAACAACCAGATTGATGTCGCCCTGCAAAACAAAGACGTGTTTCTTGACGATCGTTTCAATCTTGGTTTTGTAGATTTAATAGTGGTGCACACTATATTAGAATCTCCCCGCAGATATGCATACTACTTGGATAAGACGGACCAGGATGAAAAGCTAGCCAGCATCATGGACCGTTACTTGCGAGTGGTCGACTTTAGTCAATTGCTAGCCAAATATGAGCAGCGAGAAGAACTGTTGATCATGGGTTACATTGAGCAAAAGCACCAAAGGGAACTGCTAATACTGGGCATAATAGTTTCATTTGCCTTGCTAGTGCTGATTGCCATTGTCTACCTCAACCACCGCAGGTTTGCAGCAAAACTGGCAGTAAGCCTGGAACAGCTACAGCATCAGAAAAAGAAGCTGCAGAAAAGCGAAGAAAAATACCGCAGCCTTTTCGATAATACCCGCGACGCTCTTATTGTTTTAGAGTCGCCACCTTGGAGGGTTGCTTCAGGGAACCAAGCTACAGTCGCTATGTTTCGGGCGCGCGACAAGGCGCAATTGTTGTCCTACCTACCCTGGGAATTGTCTCCGACGAGGCAACCAGACGGGTGTAATTCCGTCGCAAAGGCCTTTGAAATGATAGAAACTGCCCTCCGGGAAGGTTACTGCCTCTTCGAATGGACCCACCGGCGCATCGATGGCGAGGAGTTTCCTGCAGACGTGCTCCTGACGCTGGTCAAAGATGACGAACGCGTGATTATGGACGGCTACGAACTATTTCTGGAGCTTAAGCAACTTAAGCCGGACCTGCCGATAATCGTTTCCAGCGGTTTTGGTGAAGGCGAGGTCCTGGCGCGGATTTCCCTCCATGACCGGGTGCATTTTGTTAGTAAGCCGTATAACGCTGACCAGTTCCGGGAGGTATTGAGGAGTGTGGTGGGAAGTGTAGCGTCGGCTTAGCTTTCCAGGATGGTGGGAGGTAGCAAGATATCTCAATCAGATTCAAAAGAGCTCTCAAGGCAGGGAGAAAACAAGCGGCCATTTCTCCGGGGTGAATGCTTCGGCGACCATCGCAGACTTCGCCATGGTCTCGGGATCGCTTACGTTAATAAAGGGCATGGGTTGGGCCTCCTTTGAGAAAATAGATTCAACAAATGCCAACCCGAATTCTTCCGAGGTAAAACAAAAATCCTTTTACCCTCCCTGCATGCAGCCTGGGCGATCTTTCTCCCGATCTGAAGGACGTGGCCCATAAATTGAGCGCGAGCCCCGAAGGCCTCCTCCAGTGCCGCCAGGACGGCAAGGACCAGGTCCTGAGCTACGCGAGGATACCGTCGACGGGATGGTTCCTGTGCGTCACCACCGACAAGTCCGAGATATTTGCGCCCGTGACCAAGCAACTGATCGCACTGACGACGCTTGGCCTGATCTTCCTCGCCAGCGGTGTGAGCATAGTCGTCGTCTTCATAAGCAGGCTGCTACGTCCGCTGGGATCTTTCTGCGAGCGTGTGTCCGATATCGCGCAGGGTGGGGGTGACCTGACCAAGAGGATCGACGTCGGAGACCGTAATGACGAGATAGGGGGCCTCGCGGATAAGCTCAATTTCTTCGTCCAGTACATACGGGACATTATCGTGCAGATTTCCGGGGTATCGAACGAACTCTCTGCCCCGGATGGCGATGGTTTCCATGGAGGAGGGAGTAGTCGAGTCCGCCAAGGGTATCGACGAGGCAGCCCTGATTGAAGAGTCGCTGCGCGGCATCCTGGACCAGGTTGATTCCGTCACCTCCCAAGTGAACCAGATCGCGACGGCGGCCGAAGAGCAGACAGCCGTAACAAGCGAGATAACCAGCAATATCCAGCGGGTGACCAGCATCACCCAGGAGACCGCAAAGGAGTCCCAGACAGTCTCCCGTACGGCGGCGCAGCTTTCGGCAATGGCGGGCAACCTGCGCAGCATCGTCGGCAAATTCAAGTTGTAAATCCCAGTTGTGGCAAGTGGCCGCGCATGGCAGCAAAAGGCAGAGCCCATCCCGGGCTCTGCCTTTTGGTCTTTCTGGTCCCCTCTGCCCCAATTAAGAGTGTTGCTGCGGAGCTGAACAAGAAACTGCAATAACCATTTCACAACGAATTTAACAACCGAATAGGTTCAAAAGGCCCCTTAGCAGCGTCGCCGAGGGACCTTTGAAATTTCACTGTCTTTGATTTTTCCGTTCGTCAGCTACGGCTCTACATACTCTCCGTTGGAGAATTTGCATTCAGCGGCCCCTGGGGTATACAACTGTCCAATTTTGAACCACTTTTCACCAATCATGGTCTGTATCTGGATAACTGGCCGGTTGACCGCTACGACCATCCCGCAGTGGGTGTCATCACCGAGTTTCAATTTTGCCCTAAACTTCTTTTGTTCTTCATTTACCTTGACCTGCCGGTATGCTTTTACCGCTGCAGTTAGCGGTTCTTTTTCCGCCGCCCATTTTGCTCTTTGAGCAGAATTCAGTTCGTCACTTTTTTTGCTATATTTTTCTTCTTCTTTCGTGTCCAGAATTACCCCGTCACCTTTTTCGTACATTTCGGCCAAGGCACTTGCGCAGGTCCCATTGCCCATTTCGACACCTGTTTGGTACCATTTAATTGCCTTCGGTATATCTTGAGCAACGCCCTCTCCCTTTTTGTAAAGACTTCCCAAAGCATACGCAGCAGAGGAGCATCCACCTTCAACAGACTTTAAGTACCATTTTATTGCTTCGGGTATGTTTTTTTGGACAGATGTTCCATTATTATAGTACTCCCCCAGTTCCCACTGCATACCAGGTAGACCCTCTTTATCCTTTTCCATGAGCTTGAAATATAATCGTAGGCCCTCGGCTGTATTTTGTTTTACACCCCAGCCATTCATATACATCATGGCAACCTTTTCTTGCGATTCCTTATCTCCCTGTTTAGAAGCTTTTTGGAACCATTTGAATGCAGTATTCCATTTATTGGGGATGCTGTCATCCCCCGCACATATTCCACCCATGTAACGCTGAGCAACAGCATTACCTTGATTGGCAAGAACTTTAACCCGTGCATAATCACCGATCTCGTATGCTAATTGTGCCTCAGTAAAACCAGCAAAAGCCTGCGAATAAAAAACAAACGTCGAGAGGACTGCCAGAGCCATCAGTTTAAGATTCATGTCACCTTCTCCATTAAGACCGTGTTTATTGCTTGGGATTTGTCTCTTATCGGTGGCCGCCTGGTTTAACTGAAGGTCTCACTCAGTTTTTCCGGCCTTTGTTGCGTCTGGAGCTGGAAAACCCGGCAGAGATACACCCCGGAGTGGCGTTCTGTAAGTAGAGAAGCAGTCAGAAAGGCATTTCAGAAAGGCAACCAGGAAAAATCCCGCAGTTCTCTGCCGTTGTTGGCCTCCTTGATCAGTTCGTTGAGCGCGCCGCAACCCAGGACCTGGGCTTTGATTTCATCGATAAATTCTTCCTTGGTGCAACTGCGCACCGGTTTACGGTGAATCCTCCCGGGTACGCTGCTGATGCAGGAGGTGCCGGTCCAAAGCGATGCGACGTGGCGCCCCAGGTCAACTGCGTCGTCCCAGGCCTGTTCTTCGGCGAAAAGGGTCAGATTGAACTCAGAGTCGCTGAGCACCACGGCGGTTCTCTTGCGGGGGAATTTTATTGCTTCGGAAAATGCCAGCCGGAAGGAGACCTGGGTGTGAGGACCATCCTGAACCAGGGGTTTGAACAGTTTCAATTCTTCCAGCGCCTCCAACTCGGGTGTCTTACTCAGGATGTCGGCGGTGAAAAAGGGGTTGGCGGCCAGCACATACCCGTCCGCCTGGATCTTTTCCGCGCCGCAATAAGCCGAGACAATGGCGACCCCGTCGAATTCCAGTTTTGTCAGAGGCTTTTTCCAGAAGAACCGGACCCCTTCGCTCTCCAGGTGCTTGACCCAGGGATCGAACCAGTACTCGGAACTGGGACCTTTCAGCAGCAGCCAGCCGTCTCCGGCGCCCTGGGACCAGGCAGGACCGTCCTGATCGGCCTTATGGTGGTGCGGCGGTTTCGTGGTCAGCTGTTTCCTGAAGAAGTCGCCGGTGGTGTGCAGGGAAACCTTGGACCAGTCCGAGCCGATCCAAGGCCCGAAGCAGGAAATCCAGGTTTTGTAGGCCTTTTTTTTAAGAAACGGTTTCCAGCTCTGCGCCGCGTTAAGCCGGGCATAGTGCTCCCGGCTGCGCTTGTTGGAGGTCCATACCTTCAGCATCAGGTAAAACCAGCGGGCAAACTCCATCCGGCTCATCCGGAACATTTTGGGAATGCTCCGGAAACCTTCGTCGTAAAACTGGGCCTTGGCGGCATCGGGGAAAATGCCGAAATTTATGGGACGGGACAGGGCCAGGTCGTAGATGCTGCCTGCCTCGCTGAAGGGGATCGTCCGCATGATATCAAAAGTATTGTGATACCAGGGTCCCATGCCGTGCCAGGAATATTCTGAGGGAATATTGTCCTTGCCGGCCCGCGAACTTCTGAAGAATCCGCCCGGCTCCCCGGTTGCCTCGTAGACCGACACACCGTATCCTAACCGGGATAACTCATGGGCCGCGCTCAATCCTGCTATGCCGGCTCCAAAAATGGCTAAAGTTTTCATCATTTTCACCCTGAGTGGCAACCTTGCCCACCAATTTGCCCGATAAACTGCCGTCCCGGGCCACCGAATTCAGGCAAGGACATCTGCTACCAGGATGCCGAGCATATAGCGTACCAGAGAGGGAGAGTGAGATCTAAGGCGTCAAATGCCTGATTGAAAAGGAGAAAATTCAGGACCGCGCCGGCGCGGGGGGAACCTGTCGTAGTTGGCCGCCATATACGGCGGAAATTGCAGTTCCGGCACAGCTATCTCAGGTTGGTGGCCCGAAGCTTTAACGCAAAGGCTGAATAACCCGATCGAGTATTCTCGCTTGTCTCTCACTTGTTGTCTTGTGGGGTGTGTTCTTGTGTTCTTGTGGGATTCTTGTGGTTCTTGTGGGTTATTCTTGTGGCTGTCTTGGCTGTCTTGTGGGGTCGGACCAATTTAACCACCTTGAATAGTTCTGTCTTGTGGGGTCGGACCAATTTAACCACCTTGAATAGTTCAGTTAAAGTCCTAAAAGTCATCATTTTTGGGGCTTAAACGGCCCTTTCTGGGGGCTGAAACACCCTCGTAAAGCTTCACCCGCTGCACCGATGGCAAAAGTAAATCGCTGCTTGACGTGCTTCCTTCTTGCCTTCGACAATAACTGCCTCAACCGCTCTAATGACTTCTTCAGGCGCCGGCCCTGCCGGTGCCGATATCTGCCCAAGATATGCAGCAATAATCGCCTCAGCGAAATCATCACTGCCCAGTATCGCTTCGCCAACTGTCCCTGCTATTGGGTTTTCGCCCGGGTTCGGTCCCGGCTTCGAAGGGGGGGATCGTGCTCCCTTAGGATGATTTTTCCTCTTTTGTCATCTTTATTAGCCTCTTTATTGACTATATCATTAGCAACGATAAGCTTTGGCGATGCTATTGACGCCAGCCGGGAACCCCTTGGTTTGAAATGGATATCAGGGAGAACAGTCATGCCAGGCAAGGAATTTTACTGGAAGGTGAAAGACCAGCGGGCCCGCCTCGATGAGATGACGAGTAACGATCCAAAGATAAAAGATATTCCGCTCAGGCGCGATATCCGGTCCCTTGGAATGCTGCTCGGCATCGTGATCCGCGAGCAAGCGGGTTTGGCGGCGTATGAGGCAGAGGAGGAACTACGCCAGTTGGCGATCCGCCGTCGCCTGCTTTATGGCGGCCAGGGGGAAGCAGCTCCAGATACCCATGAAGAGCGGGAGCTTGAAGAGCGGATGGTGACAATCGTCCGGAACATGTCTGAGAACGATGCCTACCATATCGTCAAGGCCTTCGGCACCTACTTCGAATTGACCAACCTTGCGGAGACGAACCATCGCAAACGTCGGCTGCAGGCCGCACGCTTTTCCTCCGGGGACCAGGATAAACCAGGTTCGCTGCGCGGTACGCTGCGCCGGATGCGTGAGGCGGGCATCACCGGACCGGAAGCTTTGTCGTTTCTTCGCCAGGTGGAGGTGACTCCTGTCTTTACTGCGCATCCGACTGAAGTCGCACGCAGGGTTATTCTCTTCAAACGGCGCCGCATAGCCCGGCTGCTCGAGAAGCTTGATCGCCTGCCGCTCACCGATGCTGCCGCCGCCCAGAGGCAGGAAGCGATACTGACGGAGATTACCGCCCTCTGGCAAACAGACGAGGTCCGCCGCAACAAGCCAAGCGTTCTCGATGAAATCCGCATGGGAGTCAACCATTACCCCGGATCCTTGATCATACCGCTGCCCCATTTCTATCAGGATATGGCTGAAGCATTTGGTGAGGTTTTCCGGATGCAGCTTTCCGGAAGCGAACTGCCGACTGTCGTCAGATTCGGTTCCTGGACCGGCGGCGACCGGGACGGCAATCCATTCGTGACCACCGACTCCACCCGCATGGCCCTGCAGATGGCACGCCAGACGATCCTTGCTCAGTATCTTCTGGAGATCGACGAACTGCTCGAACTCCTCACTACTTCAAGCTGCAGGGTGGATTTCTCCCGGGAACTCGCCTCGGCGCTTGACTCTTATTGCCAGACTTTCCCCGCCCTGGTTCCACAGATCAGTGCCTATTCCGACTGCGAACAGTATCGTAGATTCCTGGCCATCGTTTTGCACCGGCTGCGCTGCACCCAGAACGAGCCTGGCGACCCGGAAGCCTACCCGGATGCCGCCTCCTTTCGCTCCGACCTTACCATGGTGCGCACCAGCCTGGCCGCCCGGGGCGGCGCACGGCTCGCCTGCAATTACCTGGACTCGATTTTGCGCCGGGTGGAGACCTTCGGTTTCCACCTCCATACCCTCGATATCCGCCAGCACGCCCGCGTTCATACCGGGGCCGTAGCGGAACTGGCAGCCGGCGGCAGCCTTCGGTCGCTCGCAGGGCAGGTGCCGGCTGCTCCCTCGGCGGAAACAGTCGGACTGCTGGACACCATGCGGGCTCTTGCCGAACTCAAACGCGCCTATCCGCCCGAATCCATACAGAACTACGTGATCAGCGGCGCGGAATCCGTAACCGACGTCCTGTCGTTGGTGTGGTTACTGGAACTAAGCGGCGTGCAGGTGGCAGCCACGGCCGATGGTCGCGACCCGGGAGTGATGCCCGTACCGCTTTTCGAATCCATTGAAGGCCTGCGTAACGCACCGGAAATCTGCCGCACCCTCTGGAGCATGCCGGACTTTGCACCCTATCTGGATTCCTGGCAACGCCGTCAGGAGGTCATGCTCGGCTATTCCGACTCAAATAAGGACGGCGGGATGCTTACCAGCACCTGGGAGATCTTTAAAGCGCACCGCTCTTTGCAACAAGTCGCTGCCCAATGCGGAGTCAAGCTGCGTCTCTTCCATGGCCGCGGCGGGACGGTTGGCAGGGGCGGAGGGCCTACGTACCGGGCGATAACGGCTCAACCGCCGGAGGGCTTTCGCGGTTCCCTGCGCCTCACCGAACAGGGCGAGGTGATAAACTGGAAATATTCCGATGCAGTACTGGCGGAGCGCAATCTTGAACTGATGGTGGCTGCCAGTCTCGGCTCCCTCTGCCTGGTTCCGCAGGCCGCGCCGGGTGCCGCTGCAAGCTGGGAGGAGACCATGGAGCGGCTTTCGGCGACGGCCTACCGCTTCTACCGGGAGCGGATCGCGGGAAATCCAGACATCTTGCCCTATTTGGAACAGGCCACCCCGGTTCTGGAGTTTGAGCTGGCCAAAATCGGATCCCGGCCGGTCAAGCGCAGTGCCAGCCGCGAATTAAGCGAACTGCGCGCCATTCCCTGGGGTTTCGGCTGGATGCAGAGTAGGCACGTGATTCCCGCCTGGTTCGGGGTGGGCTACGCTCTGGCGCTTTATGCCGAACTAGAAGAAAACGGCGTCGCGGTTCTGCAGGAAATGCTGGCAAGTGTTCCCATTTTCAACGATCTGATCCGAAATGTTGAATTGGCCCTGACCAAGGTGGACTTGCCGCTGGCCAGCCTCTACGCCGGTCTGGTCCTGGACGAGAAGTTGCGGGAGCGGGTTTTCGGCATGGTTGTGGAGGAGTACCGGCGCACCCGGCGGCTGATTCTGGCGATCACCGGCCAGAAAGAGTTGCTGGAGGGGAATCCCTCACTTGCCCGCTCCATCAGACTGCGCAACCCCTATGTCGATCCCCTGAGCATGATACAGATCGAGTTGCTGCGGCGCAGAAGGGCGGGGAAGGGCGATGAGGAGCTGGACTTCGTTCTGGCTGCCACGATAAACGGCATAGCGTCGGGGTTACGGAACACTGGGTGATCAGTGGGGGGGGTGCGCTTCTCCGAAAGTACACACCATGCCGGCAGTAATGGTAACACGGAAGGACCTTCCTTGCTGCTCCAGAAGGGATCCGATTCATACGGTGTGTAATGAAGGGTGTCAGCCGAAATTTTGAGTTAGAGGAGAAGGCGAGGACTTACAGAACCACAACCCGCGGATTTCAGGCTTTCTCCCTTCCTGGTTGCAGCTTTGGCCGCATCATGGATAATTAGGGAAGCCACATGGACGGTCCACGTGGCGTTTCCCCGTCAGAAGGCAACACCTCCGGGTAGAGCGCTGGCGCAGAACCGGGAGATGAAATCCATGGCCATATCACATGATCCTGAACCAGACCCTTGAAGGCGGTCCAGCCTGGGACGATTTTGTGGCAAGCACCCCCGGTGGGCATCATGTCCAGACCAGTTGCTGGGCGCGGGTAAAGGCAACCTTGGGGTGGGAAGCCGCACGGGTGTGCATTGAGGAGGATGGGCGCATCATCGCAGTCGCTCAGCTGCTCTTCAGAAGGATACCCTGGGCGGGGAGCATCGGTTATGTGACCAAGGGGCCAATTATGGCGAATACGGACCCCGAGCTGGCCCAATCGGTCCTGCAGGGCATACTGGAAGTAGCTCGATCGCACCGCTGCCAGATGCTGGTTATCCAGCCCCCTAACAATGGCAACTATTGGTCCCCACTCATGAAATCGAGGGGGTTTCGCTTGGAGTCCCTGCAACTTGGCTCCACCGCTTCGTTGGTCATCGACCTCGATCAGGGTCTGGAACTTGTCAAGGAGCAGTTAACACACGAAACCCGCCGGAATATCGGCCGAAGCCAGCGGGCGGGAATTGTCGTCAGCGAAGGGAGCTTTGCCGACCTCGACAGCTTCTATGCGCTCCATCTGGCCACGGCCAGGCGCCAGGGATTCCTCCCGTACCAGAGAGGGTACTTCGATGCACTCTGGCAGGCCTTTTCTCCGCAACGCTGGGTCACCCTGATGTTCGCCAGCTACAAGGAGGAAATCGTCTCGGCGCAACTGCTGATAGCTTTCGGGGGCGTGGTGATGGCTAAAGGGATTGGATGGTCGGGCAGCCATGGCAAACGCTACCCCAACTATGCTCTGCTCTGGGATTCGGTCAGGTGGGCAGCTGCTCATGGCTACCAATACTTCGATTTTGAAGGGGTCGATCTGCAGGGTGCTCAAGGACGGCTGGATGGTAAGGCTGTCACCGTATCGGGGGCCGACGCATTCAAGTATGGTTTTGGCGGGAGAGTGGTGCTCTACCCCTCTGCTTATGTTCACCTGCCCAATAAGGTCATCAGTTGGCTTTACCACCACAGACCCTCCTTTATCGAAAAAAGGGCGACAGGAATAGTAGAGCGCCTAAAGAGGATCCGGTCCGGCCGAGCAGGGGATAGCTAGACGGCAGTAGCCGATGGAACCAGGCATTGGTAAATCGACAACTTTCAAGCCAGAGGGTCAGGTCTTGTTTCTTGAATTTGCCCAGCAGTAGAAATTAAAAATCAAGAATAAAGACCTGACCCTCAGGCCTGACCCTCAGGCCGCTCATTCACGAACGCGTACCGGGCAGCGACTCCCTGGCGAAGTACGCGGTCGCTTTTTTTGGGATGTCACGCTCCATGCGCGCTTCAGCCAGTTCCTTGCTCAACTGCTTATTCTCGGTCTCAAACTCGGCTGCTGAAAGCGCCCCTGGAGCCGCATTGCGCTTCTTGGGTGATCGTTCGCGTGTCAGCCAATTGCCCAATGTTCCGCTGGGTATTGAAGGACGTTTTGCTGCTGTCTCTTGCGACATCCCCTGCTCGGTAACTAGTTCGGTAGCCTCGTCTCGAAACTCCGGGGTGTACTTTTGCCTTTTCATGGGTTCCTCCCTCTCGGTAGTATAACAAGGGGGAGTGTCCATTGTCTTCAGGCTACCTCAAACTTGTGTAACATATTAATGTCTTCAGAATATCCAGGCTAAAGCCAAGATTAATAAGTTACGTATGTTACCAACGTTATGTATTATTATCATGATAATGATTTCTGCCAAAAGAAAGTCGGTTTGAGTTAAATCTAAGGAGGTATGTCAGAAATGAGTTGAGGGGCAGGCGGGTTTGGCTGTCTGGGGATGGTTTCTTTGTTGGTTCTGCCTTGGTCGGGGTGAGGAGATGGGGTTAGATAGAGTCTGGTCTTTTTGGGGCGGGGGGGGGCCACTCTGTCGCGGCTCCCTCCCCCCTCCCCCCTGCCCTCTCCCGGCGGGCGAGGAAGTCTTCGGTCGGGCTAGAGGGCTGTGCAGTTGTCCCGATGCGAAAGCGGGAAAGGTAACATTCCGGGCTCCTAGCACCCAAGTCACCAGCGGTTACCGTTTTACCGGCCCCCTGGCTCCATACTTGTTAGCGCCTCGTATCCGAGACGATAGATTTTATCCGCTACCAAAACGACACTTTGAATCGCTCCGTGAACGGCCAATTGGTGTTCCTCTGGCATCCAACTCATGTCGAAATCAATATCCCTTGAGAGCCCGGCGTAACCGGCAGCCGCGAGCGTAAGAGATTTAATGTCCCCCGCATGGTAAGCTTGCAATGCCATCAGGAGATCGGCGTGATACCGCTCGAGATTGGGCAACACCCGTGTAACCCAAGGTCCCGGAGTTCTCCATGCCTCAAAAAAATCTGCACCTTCCGGCGGGTTAGGATAAAATTCCTTGACGACATTACTAATAAGAGCAATCAATTCTGAACTGGCAATCTCTAAAGATTTCGCTGCCGCACTATCAATCGCATCATTTCCCATGTTTACCATCCTATTGGCTTTGCCAGGCTAGGAGTTAAGGTACTTGGTGGCACCCAAATCTGCTGGCCACCCCCAGGTAGATAAAAATCCGATCCTTGCAACTGCTGCGGGGCAGTCTCCCCTCGCCTACGTTAAGTCCTGATCCTGAAGGAACCGTATACTCGACATACTTGCCGTTCGTATTCCACTCCGTTTTCACAGCATATTCGCCACGCCATTCCGTGCGATTACCGGGAAGTTGTTCGGACCAGTACCCCCCTGCTGGATTAGAAGAGTTGTCGATGATACGAAAGATTTTAGAAAACGCTTTTGGGGTCGGACCAATTTAACCTCCTTGAATAGTTCAATTTAAGTCCTAAAAGTTGTCATTTTTGGGGCTTAAATGGCCCTTTCTGGGGGCTAAAACATCCTCGTAAAGCTTCCCGCTGCACCGATGGCAAAAGTAAATCGCTGCGTGACGTGCTTCCTTCTTGCCGTCGACAATAACTGCCTCAACCGCTCTAATGACTTCTTCAGGCGCCGGCCCTTCCGGTGCCGATATCTGACCAGATATGCAGCAATAATCGCCTCAGCGAAATCATCACTGCCCAGTATCGCTTCGCCAACTGTCCCTGCTATTGGGTTTTCGCACCCACCTGGATACTCCAGGGACTCTCCCGATCCTTCTGCTCTTAAACACCTATTACGTTCGGTATTCGACTCATAGCGCTCGCGATATAGCCTTGCTTTCTCTGGCTGGTGAGATGACCACTTCCCATAGCAAAAGAATAAGGTTCTGTAAATGTACAGACGCGACCCTTTGACCACGTCCGCCAACTTGTCGCGACAAAACGCAAGACAGTCACAATCGGACGACAAAGGTTCCCTGGGCAAAATATATCTCAAGTAACGACCGGTCACTCCGAAGACAGTTACAGTAGACCTTGTCGCAACCTGTACAGTTTGCCTGGCGGAAGCCGGTTCCCATCAACTGCCCCAAAGAAGGAGACAATAAGATGAAGAGGGTCCTGGTAGTCGACGACAGCCTTACTGTGGCGCGTCAACTGGAAAAAATCATCAACGATTCTGGAGATTTCACTTGCATCGGACTCGCCAGAAACGGCATTGAGGCCATCAAAATGAATCATACGGAGGCCCCGGACATCATCTGTATGGATATGAACATGCCAGGCATGGATGGGCTGACGGCACTGCGGAGCCTGGTGGCCATGGATAAAAACATCAAGGTGGTTATGGTGACCTCGCTGGGCGGCGTGGGGGACAAATTCAGCGAGGCTCTAAAATTGGGAGCGAAGAATGTCATCTCCAAGCCGTTTGAGACTGACGACATCCTGGGCACCCTCAGGAGACTCTAAACTATTCGCTATCATGCTACTACGATACAAGGGGACCTGAAATGGCAGTAAAATTCTTCGGACAGTTTCTGGTGGAAAAAGGGATCGTTTCTCGTGATGCCCTCCTTGCAGCAATCGAGTTGCAGGAACAAAAAAATCTGAAAATCGGTGCCATGGCCGTAGCACTGGGCTACCTTACCCCGGCGGACATCGATCGCGCCCATAAAGCACAGTTTTCCAAGGACATGAAGCTGGGCGACCTTCTGGTTGCTTCGGGTGCTTTAAACATCCAGCAACTCCAGGAGATCATCACTCGCCAGAAGGAAACCCACCTCTACATTGGCGAGGCGCTGGTGCTAGTTGGCTCGCTCACCGAGCAGCAGTTACAACAGTGCCTGGATGAGTTCAAGCTCGACCAGGCCCCTTACCTATGCGACAGGGTCGAACTTCCCGCCGCAGTCGCCAACCCCAAAACCTGGGAAATGGTTGTCGACCTCACCTATAAGATGGTCACCCGCGTACTCGGTCTGCAGTTCAAAGCCGAAAAAGGGCGCAGCGTCAGTACGCTTGATGCGAACTTCATGATGGCAGCACTTGATCTAAGCGGTGACCTGGTGGGGCGCTACCAGTTGTCAGTTTCCGCCGGAGTACAGAAGATGATTGCCAGGGCCATGCTCAAAGAAGAGTCCGTAGAGAACGAACCGGCAGAAATACTGGAAGACACCGTCATGGAGTTCATCAATGTGGTCTGCGGCAATGTGGCAGCCAAGGCCTCGCAAACGGGCGAGGTTATCAACATCAACCCGCCGGTAACGATAACTCCTCCTGCGGCAGGGCTTCCGGTCCCCCCGGGATACAGCGCGCTCTGCTTCCCGATCCACGTCGGCGAGGGTGAAAAGCTGGAGTTACTTTTGCTGATACCAGGCGCGCCCGTCCAGGAGTAACGCCGCAGCATCGGAGAAACTGCCTTTTTTAAGTCCCACACCCAGATCTCTGGCTCTGGTTATCGAGGCCCACTGCTCGGCTTCGCGGCTTTGAGTGTAGCGGGCGGACCGGCCGTCGACGACAATCGACGAGCCGGTTTTCTTTTAGGCGCCCTGCTTCACTTTGGCCTATGGATTTTTGTTGGGGTGTTTTGTTGGGGTCGGACCAAGTTAACCACCAAGAAAGCTTCAGATAATGTTCGACAAACAGGTGTTTTGAGTGTTTAAACTGCCTTTTTCATCTACTAACATGAGCATTATAAGCGGTAAGACAACCCAGTGAAGGAGCACATGCACCTAGATACTCCAGGAACTCTCCCGATCCTTCTGCCTCTTTAAATACCTCTTTCTGTTTCGGTATTCGACTCGTAGCTCTCGCGACATCGTCTGATGCAGCAGCGATGGGTTCAGCATTCCTTTGGCCCTGGGTCGCCTTGATCATTTACATCTTGGTCGCGTTTTCTGTGACTGGTCCCTGGCCGCCGCATAGCACGCGCATTCAGGCAATGAGAAACATAGCTGCTCCAAGTGCGATTTGTTAGATACTTGCAAGGAATCAGATATTCAGTTAATGTTGAACCATTGGCGGGAAGCAACTGGCCAGCAACTATTTAGGAAGGAGACTTGTGATGATAGCGGTAAAAATTAACGACCCTGCCATGGAAAAAGAATTGAACGACATGGCGAAAAAGCAGAAGACTAGCCGTCAGGCAATAGTCCGTGCCCTAGTTGCCAAGCAGTTGGAAGACCAGGCTGACTATCAAGCAGCAGTAAAGGCAATGGAAAGTACCGGCGCTTCTATCCCCTTAGCGGAGGTAATGAAGCGCTATGGAATGGAAAATTGAAATCAGGCCCATTGCGGTCAAGGAACTGAACAAACTTGACCCACAGGCGGCAAAACGCATCCTCGGCTTTCTGCATACCCGTCTGTCACCTCTAGATAATCCTAGATCCATCGGTGAGGTACTTTCTGGCCCTCTGGGCGCATTCTGGAAATACCGCGTCGGCGATTACCGCATCATCTGCGATATAAGGGACAACACCGTCACCGTACTAGTCCTCGCGATAGGCAACAGAAAAGAGGTATACCGGCGGTAATCCATTTCGGAACCTGCCATGCAGGTATAGCTGTTGGGAAAATTCCTGGGACGGGAAAAAACAGAGTTCAAAGCTAATGGGTGCGAATTCGCGAGGACCTGCCAGTCGAAGAATTAAACGAACAAAGGGTTACCCGTTTCCGGATAACCCTTTGATTTTATTGTGGTGCGAGAGAGGAGACTTGAACTCCCATACCCGAAGGT
>Ga0209123_1001221_pt1 | contig 26424 bp, 19 predicted proteins | sample BarGraIncu00431A_FD_184500 | JGI IMG/M metagenome (GOLD analysis project Ga0209123, IMG submission 184500) | Arctic peat soil microbial communities from Barrow, Alaska, USA - Barrow Graham LP Incubations 004-31A (SPAdes) (version 2) | ecosystem: Environmental > Terrestrial > Soil > Wetlands >...
CTGGTAGGGAAGTATTATTTTCAAAAATATCAGTTACAACATTTGACGCTTGTATTTTTTTATATATATTTTGCTGATCAGTAATCTTTATATCATCTTTTAAAGTCACCCGCACTTCATATTGGGTATATATACCGATAATCCCCATTCTAAGATTCAACATGAATAGCACAAATAGTCCTAAAATAAATAACGTTGACATTTATTGAAGCTATGGAGGCAATGCTAGTAGTAGCATTGTTTCTAAGATTTTTTGAAGCATCTTTTGATAATAAATTTAAAGTACTAATATTCATAATTATAACTACTCCTTTCTTTATCTCTTGTTAACAACCTGTTTTGTGTAAATTATACTATAATTAACCAAAATTATAAAACAACAATTGGATATAATGCATTAATTAGATAATTTTTTATTTTTGACGTTTTTGCCTATCCCGCAGAGAAGCACAGATATATCATTTTTTAAGTTGAATTTTGATAAATAGACAAAATTATACTATAATACATATGAATAGTAAAATATGGATAGAAAATTACTATAGATAGGGATGACCAGGGCCAATGAGCTATTATATTTAACAAGTAGTGGGAAACCTTCTAGATTTCTAGTAGATATAGATTCAAAGTACTTAAAATTAAAGTTTAAATGTAAATTGAGTAAATTCTATAATGTGTCTTTAGAAAAATTTTTTTATAAAAACAATATTATAGATAATAGGAGAGGAGTTCGAAGAATATGAAGCTTGGAATGGATATAATTAGTAAAGAAATAATAAACAGTGATTCTATTGTATTTAAAGAAGCAAATCTAGATTATGATTCAAACTGCTCTACAGGAGACAATGATTATTTACTTCCTAAATTAAAAGCATCATTAAAAAGGGCAAAGGCAATAGATATTATAGTAGGATTTCTAATGGAATCAGGAGTAAAGCTGCTTATATTAGTTGTAATAAATTATTTACAAGGCGCGTTTCTAATTAAAAGGCAAGTGATGTGATAAGAAATTTAAACGAGGTAATGTGGAGTAAGATGGATAGGCATTTAGTGCCATCCATTATTTTTTTTCTCTTCACGGTATGTTGCATCATTTATAATATCAAGTGCTATAGTAACCCTAATTTGGGAATATCATGAGATGATGAGTTAATAAAGGTTTTGAAAATAATTAAAATGTTTTGAAGTAAGGTAGAGATGTTTAAGAACAAGAAATTGCAAATTGGTACATGGGTGGCACAAGACGATAAATCTTATGAATATAAAAAGTCGAATGAATACTTTGTATGGTTAGATTATGGTTAATTTAAATTAATACATTTATATCAAGTGATAATTTTTACAATAGTCATAAAAATTGGAAAAAAAATACGCATTATGTTAAACTATAAAGTATATAAGAATAAACAAGAAAGATTAGTAAAATTAGAGAGTTTTATGGTGGTCTAAGAAATAAAAGGAATTAAATTTAATAAAAGAATTATGTGAAGAATATTTGTTGATTTTTAACTGTGTTTTTGAAAGAAATAGAAAATACTTAATATAGATTTGCAATTTCCAAATTGATAATGAAGTATATTAATAATGAAAATTTTTGGAGAGATGTAAAAATATTTTGATATCCAACAGTAAAGTATAAGGTATGACAATACATTAATGCTACTAGAAGTGGTTTTGCGAGTAAATATATTCATAATTCATATAACATTTATGAAAATTATATAAAGGAGTTTGATTTATGGAAAAGACAAAATGCTTGATTAGCATATTAAACAAGTTGAAGACTTCGTCAAAGGAAGCAGTAGAAGGAACAGATAAGTTTAGTGATTTTAAGGATTATATGCATGTTGATAGGGAAGTTCAAACTGAGTTTGAAGGGCTAATTAAACAGTCGAATAATATTGATAAAGCGCAACTATTATTAGTATGTGGAAGCGTTGGAGACGGGAAATCGCATCTAATATCTTATTTTAAAAAAAATAAAACTAAAATTATTAATAATTTTAGTATTCACAATGATGCTACTGAGAGTTTAGATCCCAAGAAAACATCCGTTGAAACTTTAAATGATATATTAAAGGATTTTTCAGATGATAATATTGGTAATAATACTAGAAAGCTTATATTGGCAATAAATTTGGGGACACTAACAAATTTCATTGACTCTGAGTATGGAAATGGGTTTACAAGGCTTAAAAAATATGTGGAAAATCAAAAAATACTTCAACAAGATATAGGTGATAATAAGTTTAATAAAGATAGCTACTTTCAATGTATAAATTTTACGGATTTTCATATGTATACATTAACTAGTGAAGGTCCTAAATCAAAGTATATAAAAGATATCTTTGATAAAGTTTTTAGTAAACAGAGTAACAATTATTTCTATAAAGAATACAAATCTGCTTGTTGTAATGGCTGTATTAACTATTCAAGATGTCCCATAAAAGAAAATTATGAGAATTTATTGCAAGATACGGTAAAGGACAGTATCATACAAAAATTAATTGAAACTATAGTTAAAAATAAAGTAATTATCTCGACTAGGGCACTATTAAATTTTATTTATGATATATTAGTAGATTCTTCCTTAGATAATATAACAGAAGAAAAATTACTTAAAAAAGTATTAAAATATAATTTTATTGATTATTTAAAATCACTTACAGCCAATATTATTTATGATAATAAGGACGCTTCAAATATAATAGCTTCTATGAATATTATTGATCCATTAAATATTAGAAATGAAAGGATAGATGAACTTTTAGTAAATTTAAATAATACTGAAAGAATTTTTGACTACTTTAAGACATATGTGGATAATAATGTAGAACATCTTTATTACAAGATATTAGTTTTAGATGAAAACTTGGAAATTGTAAAAAAAGAGAAACTAAAAAAAGATCAAGTGGAACTTAAACAATATATAATAAGGTTCTTTTTTAGAATAACTTCAATTATGGGGAAGAAAACTATTAATATTTTCAATGATGATGTGTACAATAAATACATGAATTATTTATATAACTCTAATAGGAGAGATAGAGATGAAATGAAGGTATTATTAACGTTTGTAAAGAAGATTGTCTATAAGTGGAATGGACCTAAATTACAAAATGGACAAATACATCTTTCAATAGGTAAGAATCAAAGCAAATTTAAAGTTTATGAGAATTTAGAATTTGATGGAATAATTGAGGGTATTTCAAGTGAAGAAACAACTCTACATAAATTTATTAATACAATAAATCTTACTTATCAAACAAAGAATAGTTTTGAGAAATTTGTAAAAATTAATATAGATTATTTACTATTTGATTTAATGGATAAAGTGAAGGCCGGTTATAGACCTAATAAAAGTGATAAAAATAACTTTATTAACTTCGTTGATTTTGTTAAGAAAGTACAAGAATACGGATCATATAAGGAAAAAATATTCTTTGATAGAAAAATAGGTAATAAAACCCGTAAATTTGAATTGAAAATCGATGAATACGGTGATTATTGCCTAGTGGGGATGGAATTATGAGATATGAAATAAATATTGAGAATATTAAAAAGGATTATGTTCAAAAAAGTACTTTTCAACACAATGCTGAAAAAAGAAAAGCATGGATGCTACCTTTTACTACTGGGTCTAATGAAGGTAAAAAGGTAGAAATAATAAATTTTACAGCTGCAGTTGGAGAGTTTTCAAGAAACTTAACAAAGAAAAAGGAATCTAATTTCCTTATAGAAAAATATTATAATGATGTTATTAGTGAAGTTAGTATGGATCAGAAAAATAAATCTATATTTATAGAATTAATAAGAGAGTTATTTTTTCAAGGTGAAAAGCTAACTGTTTTTCATCCTAAAACATTAAATTATATTGAAACCACATATTTTAATAATAAATTGGGACAATTTTTGTATGATGTTTTATACAAAGAAGATGATGATATAATGATTTTGATAGAACAAGCTTATGAAAAAGATTCAAATAATATACTTATAAATTTGATGACAAAAAATCTTCCACCACTTATCGAAAAGCAAAATATTAAGAATAAATATAAAAATTTTTACCCGTATATTAGCAAAGTTTTTATGGAGGACTTAAAATATCTACTAAAGCACAGTGATATGTTAACAGATAATTTAGAAAGACTCTTAAAATTTTATTACATGTTTTATGTATCACAATCTGCAATGATACTTAATCAAACATTTGAAGCAAATATAAAAAAACCCATGGAAATGTATTTTGGATTAGATTGGGAGAATACAGGGAAAGGGAGATTAAATACTGAACTTGGTTGGAAAGTAGTAGAATCAAATGTATTAGGACTTTTTTCTCACGCAAATACATTAGATTTAATAAATCATAATAATGAGAATAAAGATTACTCATATGTAGAGCTAAAAGACAGAATTGATTGCATGAATATCGCGGAAAAAACAGATTTTATTGACAATATAAATAATTTAATAGTTTTTTATACAGGATATATAAATGTAAAATGGGAAAAATTTAAATATGTGTCTAAATTTGAGAATGAGGCGTATGATGTGGTATATAGGTTATTTAAAACTATAAACTATCAATTTGATAATTCAGGTAGAAAAGGAAAGCAAAAGAATTATGGAGTAAAGTTTGTAGATTTCTGCAAAGTGAATTTTCTAAGGCAAAGGGGTAAATATGGGTATATTTTCAATCTGACTGAAGAATATACAATTTTTCTAACTAAAATTTGTGTAAAGGATAATGCAAAGATTAAGCTTAAAGACTTATTTGTTGAGTTGAAAAAAAGAGGTGTTTCATTGGATAACGATTCTAAGGTAAAATTAATACAACTTTATGAAAAACTTAATATTCTAGAAAAAAAGAGTGATAGTGGGGATGCGCAATATGTCAAAAGAATTTTATAATTATTTAGCTAAAAAGGTTGTTGAATATTTTAGATCCGTAGGTGTTAAAAATGGAGATAGATTTGATATTCAGTTTGAAAGAGAAGATGAAGTTAGAGCACTATATGATCAGATAAAAATTGTTGAAGAGACAAGTGTTTTTAATTATAAGGCAGCAGTAGATGCTCAAGAATATAAAACAATTAGTTTTAAAGTCTTGAATATTGATATCATAGTTGCGGCTACTATTGATGGAATTCAGCCTGACTACTTAACAAAGCTTAGAAATGAGGTTGGTGGTAATGTAAATGATAAATTTAAGAATACTGCCATTATATTTATACATAATAGTGCATTAGATAGTATCATTACCGGTGCAACTAGCTTTAGAAAAGAGGGAATGCCGTTTCACATTATATCAATTACAGATGATATAAAAAAAGATTCAGAAAAAAGCCAATTAACATCTGGTCAAAAAACCATAATTAAGCTTGAACTTGAGAAGAATAATTCCTCAAATGATGAAGTCACTTCATTATTGCAATTTGAAGAGTTATTGACTGTAATAAATAAAGGGGTTATAGAGAAAGATGATTACAAAAGTTTTGGTCTTTTTTTTGATAATCAATTGGAGAATTTTAGTGGAGCTGAGGTTGAAACTAGAATAAAAGAAAATACTGAAGTTTTTAGTAAGGTTGATTTTATTCATAAATTTCAAGCGGATGTTCCAACTGCTTTAGAAAAATTTTTGGATGAAAAGGGTGTTGATTTAGTAAGTGATTTTAAAACTTGGGAAGAGCTAGATTTTTCTACAATAAAGACGTCTATTGAAAATAAAAAGAAAACTAAGAAGGTTACATTTGAAGGATATGACCTTTTTAATATTGAACAAGAAGATTTTTGGGATAAACCTAATCAGGAGACTGCCGCAGGAAAGAGAAAGAGAAGGATAATTATATTTAATCCTAATAATGAAACAAAATTACAATTTTCAATTAAATTCGATGAGAGAATATATCAAAAAGAAATTTTTGTAGATAAAAACCAAGATGCAATAGTTAAAGCTTCGGGTAAAAAGATAATGGTAGAAATTGAGCATGAGATTGGTAAAGTATCTTTTAATACTATAAAATTAAAGGCTAACGAAAACTATGAATTTAAGATAGTTATTATAGATTTAATAAATAGCATTTTTATAGATACTGAAATACAAACAGCTTTTAACATAGGTAAGGTGGACAAGGATAATGTAATTATTTTAAATACTAAGAGTGATGTATTAACGCTTAATAAAGCTGAAGTTCCAGTGGAAAGTTATGAAATCAAAGAATATAAAGAAGATATATATATTGAATCAATTGATTCAAAAGTGCTGATTTACAATAAAATAGACGTAGATGAAAATATGGATTATGTTAGAGTAAATTTAAACATTCAAGGAATATGTCTCCCTCTTGCAATTAAGGATGAGGGACATGCTACTGTTCCTATTAGCGGCTATAATGTATGGGTTCAAAAAAGGGAAGAAGGTAGAAATTTTAAATATATTGATAACAAACTGGTTCAAGGCAGTAGGACTTATTATCCAAAAGAGGATTTTAAGGCAAATTTAAAAAGAGAAGAACAAATTATTAATAGCAACTTATTATTTTTTATTGAGAAAAATGATGAGTTATATGGAGAAAATCTGGAGGTGCCGGAATCATTAAAAGAAACATATGCATCTTTAACTAATTATTATAGAGTAAATCAATTACTTCCAAGCTTAGTTTATTACAATGAGGAATTAAACCAGTTAGCATTGGAATATGTTAAGGAGTATCTAAATTGTATGGACAACCTAGAAGAAGGCGGTGATGTGAGAAACATTCATAGGCATTTGGTTAAGGTCGGAACTATAAAAGTAGAAGATGGAGAAGATAAAATTCTACTCACGCCATTGCATCCTATAAATGTGATGTATCAAATGGAATTACAAAAACAAATTGGTAGTGAAAGATTACATGAAAGTCTGACAAAAAAATTGGAATCACTATATTTATTGCCATATATTGCAGAATATAAAACACTCTATAAACCGATTGAACAAAGCCATTCAATAGAATGGAAGTATTATATTAAAAATAATAATTTAAAATATAAAAGTTCAAGAAAATTTGTTGAGAAATTAGTTAAAGAAAAAATAGAAGAGTTTGTCCAACATTTTTCATATTTGTTCGAATTTTCTTCAAAAGCACCTATTAAAATAAATTTAATTAATACTGGTGACTCAAAAGAGGTTCTTCAAGGAATTATAGCTTATTATATTTCAGAACTTAAAAATAATATTAGAATTAATGACTTAAAGGAAATATGCCTTAATATTTATTCCGAAGAAGATACGAATGTATTTGAGGAGTTATCTTTTTTTGAAAACGTCGATGAAGTTGAGAACAATCTAAAATTAAATTTAGAACCTCTAGGAATTGGAAAGGACTATTTAAAAGAAGACGTATTATCTATTTGTAGGGAAAAAATAAAGTTTTATAGGAAAGATATTAATAATGAGAGATATGAGTATTGTCATATAACATTTTATGAAATGGATCAAAATATAGATGAGAAGGATAGTAAAATAAATGCTATGACTACAGGGGTAGCATTAAATGGTATTATTTCTGGTGTTCCATCTAAGTTTATAAATGACACCTATAGAACTGGTTTTGGAAATAGATATATGGATAATTCAGAAGAGAATTTTCTTTTAAGGGTATCGAAAAGTTTAAATTCTTTGTACAGAACTGTTCAAAATGAAGTATCTTATACAAAACTAGAGTGTAGGACAACCGTTATTTCCGAACGAGATAATGATAAGCTTGATAAGATATATAATTCATCTAATTGGGTTACTTTTATAGAGCCAAAGGTAGATTTAAAATTCTTTAAAAATAATTCTATAGATAATGACTTGCTAATTATACATTACAGTGATCAATATACTAGTTCAAGTGGATACGATGCTATTACAGTTACAAGAAAATCTGAGCAATATGAATTAATTATAAAAGAATTTATGAAAGATAAACATGTTAATATTACTGAGCATTCTGTAGTTGATGTAATTAATTGTTTCAATGCTGTTAACGGGGACTGGTTACTAAGATTGATATCAAGTAATGGACAATTTCCAAGAGAAAAAATAAGTATTATTTCAGCTATAAAACTTAGCATGGCATATTTCTATCATCAAGATATAATATGGGTACCTATTTCACTTGAAGAGGTTCTTAGAGTATCTAAAGGTGCAGGGCTTAGTGGATCAGGTGGATTATTTTCTGTAAAAAATTTAAGAGGAGAAGGACAATATTCGGACGATTTATTATTAATAGGTATTGAAGTTTGTAATGAGAATATAAAAGTTCATTATTATCCTATAGAAGTAAAGATAGGAGATAATACAAGCACAGTTATTAATAAAGCTAAAAAGCAAGCCTATAAGACTAGAAATTATCTTGAAAAGCATCTTATTGAAATAAATGGTGAGGAAGAAACAAGAAAGTTTGGTAAAAAGATGTATAGGAATTTTATGATGCAGTTAGCAATAATAAGCGCAGAAAAAATGAAACTTTACAATATTTGGAGTGAGCAAAATTGGGATTTAATAATTGATTCTGATGTGAGAAGAAAACTAGTTAATGATGATTACGAAATTGTTAATGATTTAGATAAGCTGATAGGTAGAGGAGCCGTTTTGTCCTTTAAAAAAGGAATAACATTTAATGATGAAGCAAAAGAAATTGAACTTTCTAAAGAAGAGCTAGGTACAGAATATGATGCAGAAGAATTTGCTAAAGGAAATAATTTCTTGGAAATTATTTTTGGAGAAACGCAAGGCTATAATAATATAGTTAAGCCTATGGAAATTATTAAAAAGGAGTTTATGAATGGGGAAAGTGATTTTGAAAAAGAAAAATTGTTGGCATATAAATATTCTGGATTAAATGGCAAAGAAGAGTATACAAAAGTGGATGTTGAAGGTAAAGAAGAAAGTGTTACTGGTAGGGAAGAAGTTGCAGCAGTTATTGAGGAGGAAAATAGTGAGCTGAAAATAGATATTATAACGGAGCCATTAACAATACTATTTGGAAATAATGCTAAGACTGGAGAAGAAATAAAATGGTTTCCAACAGATACAAGTAAAGTTATGCATAGTAATACTGGAATTATTGGCACTATGGGTACTGGAAAAACACAGTTTACTAAATCGTTAATATACCAATTAAACAAAAATAGCTATAAAAATGTTAATGGTAAGAAAATTGGTCTTCTAATATTTGACTATAAAGGTGACTATATTGATGCGGAATTTGTGAAAAGTACTAATGCAAAAGTATTTAATATTTATAAGTTACCATATAATCCACTTGCCTTAGTAAAAGGCAGCCAAACTAAGCCGCTATTACCTCTTCATACTGCTAACTCTTTAAAAGAAACTATAAGTAAAGCATTTAACCTAGGTATCAAGCAAGAGACATTACTTAGAGATATAATAATGGAGGCTTATGAGAATCACGGAATTAATAAAGTAAATGAAGAGACCTGGGGGAATTTACCTCCAACTTTAAAAGAAGTTTGTGAGTTGTATTTAAATAAGGAGGATTCGGCTCAGGATAGTTTATATGCTGCATTAAAGAATCTTTATGAATTTGAAATATTTGAATCAGATCCAACTAAAACAAAATCATTATTCGATATTATTGATGGAGTAACTGTAATTAATTTATCAGGATATGATCAAGGTATTCAAAATTTAGTCGTGGCAATAACTTTAGATATTTTTTATAGTCAAATGCTTACCATCGGTGAAAGTGAGACAGAAGGTCAGCATAGACAATTAACTAATATGGTTTTAGTAGATGAAGCTGATAACTTCTTAAGCAAAAATTTTGTTAGCTTAAGAAAAATACTTAAAGAGGGAAGAATGTTTGGGGTTGGGACTATACTATCAACTCAGTTATTAAGCCATTTTTCAACTGGAAATAATGAATATGCTAATTATATTTTAACGTGGATTGTTCATAATGTATCTGATTTAAATAATAAGGATGTCAGGTTTATTTTTAATACTAAAGGTAAAGAGGAAGAAGAGGTTATCTATAATAAAATAAAATCTCTTAAGAAGCACCATAGTTTGGTTAAGTTGGGTGGAGAAAAGGGTGCTATTTATACTAGGGATAAGGCATTTTGGGAATTGATAAAGAAAATCTAAATAATGGTAGTATAATATTTAAAGATGCTAAAGTTCTAAGTGAATTTAAATCATAGCTAGTAATTTTTAATTAGAGGAGAAAAAAATGGAGTCTGATAAGATGAATCAAGAGGATAATTTAGAAAATGATAATGGGTTTATAAAGTTGAAAACCGGAATCAAATTTAGACCAAAAGCCAGACTTTTAAGTATTTTAGGCGAACAATTAATCAGTAATGATGTAGTCGCAATTAAAGAACTAGTTTTAAATGCATATGATGCAGATGCTGAAAATGTATATATTAATTTTTTAAAAAATGAGAGTGGTATAGTAAATTGTTTAGAAATCCTTGACGATGGTAATGGAATGACAGAAGAGCGACTTATTAATGGTTGGTTTACACCCGCTACTGATTTAAAAACAAATGCTAAAAAAAGTCATCGATCAGAAATATTTAATAGACAAATCCTTGGTGAAAAGGGCATTGGAAGGTTTGCATGTAAAAGGCTTGGAGAAATTTTGGAATTAAGGTCAAAGCCACAAGATACAAACAAAGAAATGTTAATAAAGATTAAATGGGAAGACTATGACGCAGATGGTCAAAATACATACTTAGATGAAATCGAAAATACAATTTATTGCAGAGATTCATCAATTGATATGGAGCCTAGTATAACAAAATCACTAAGTAATTTAGAAAAAGGAACTTCAATTAAAATTTTTGGGGTAAGATTAGATTGGAATCAGAAAAAAATAGAAGAATTGGAACTTGAATTATTAAAGTTAATACCTCCATTTCATAAAATTGGACATTTTACAATCTTGATTAACAATAGGGAACTTAAGAATGATATTTTTTTAGAAAAAGCATTGTATTATATAGAAGGTATTGTTGATAAGCAAGGGCAATTATATTATATTTTGGGGGATTATCCAAGGAATATAAAGTTAAGACCAGGTCTGTTCTTCGAAAATATAAATTTTAATGAGAATATAGGTACTCAATTGGATCTAAAAGAAATTGAATGGTATAAAGCCGATTTGCTAAAACAAAATGCATGGAGTGATTACACTAAAAAACTTAATGTTATAGGCATTGAACATAATGGTGAGCCAAATTGCGGAAATTTTACTTTTGCAGCATATGCATGGAATTTAGATCCTGTGCATACCAAACGAGTAGGTATAAATGATAAAAAAAGCAGATCTTTATTAAAAAGCTTAAGTGGCATATCAATTTATAGAGACGGTTTTAGAGTCTGGCCTTACGGTTCAAGTGGGAATGATTGGTTGGAACTAGATAAGAGGGCAGAGGGTGGACAGAAACCATTCCATATTGCAAATAAGCAAGTAATTGGATACGTAAATATAACACATGAAGGAAACTCTAATTTGAGGGATACTTCAAATAGGGAAGGAATTATTGAAGAGGGGAATAACTTTTCTGATTTCAAAACTTTAGTAACTCTTGCTTTTTCATTTATTGAAAAATATAGGTATAAGAATAGCCAGAAAGAAAGACCTAGAAAGGACAAAGAGTATTGGTCACAAGACAAGGTTTTAGATGAATTGGACAAACTCTCTAAATTAGTTGAAGAAAAAGCACCAATCTTATCAAATGAATTTGGTAAATTCAAGGGCATATATAAGGCGCGTAAGATTGAGACTGAAACTAAAATTACAAATTTATTGGAAGTATCGAGTTCAGGAGTGGTATTTGAATCAGTAACTCATGAATTAATATCTTTTTTGAATAAGATGGACGACCAATCAAAAGCAATTAATAATAGCTTAAATGAAAATCCAATTGATTTTAATACTGCATTACAATCAAATATATTACTTAAAGAGGCGCTCAATATAGTATTATATGAAATTAAAGAATTGCAACCTTTTTTTAAGGCTGCAAGATATGAATTAAAAGAATTAGATATGAAAGATATTGTTAGAAAATCAATGTTATATTATGAATACAAATTAAAACGTAATAAGATTACTTATGAGGTTATCGAAGCAACACCAATGAAAAAAAAGGCAGTAGAAGGGTTCCTTCTACAAATTTTCACAAATCTAATTGATAATTCAATTTATTGGCTTAACAGTGAAGATAACATTAGCAGGATGATAAAAATTATTATTGATGGAGATAAGAATATAATTTATTTTTGTGATAACGGTAAGGGAATACAAGATGAATCAAAACCTTTTGTTTTCGATGCGTTTTTTACTGAAAAAGCGCCAGGAGAAGGAAGAGGCTTGGGACTTTATATTACACAAGAGCTACTCGCAAATTATAGGGGCTCAATAGCAGTGTGTGATGATTATAAGCCATTTGAAGCTGCTGGAAAGGACAAAGGGGTTACTTTTAAAATAAGTATACTCTAATTATAAACTGAAAGGATAGATATTATGACTAATAAAAAAATGTATACCAAAGTATTGATTGCTGATGATAAGAAGTTTGAAATAGAACCATTAAAAAATTTATTTGAAGCTAATGGCATTGAGGTAGTTTATGTGGATAATCCATATGATGTATACAAAAACATAGAGAAAAAAGATATTGATATTATAATATTAGATTGGTATTTCGCACAACCATCTAATAAATATGCTAAAGAAATTATTGATGTTTTATTAGATAATCAGTATTTTATTCCTATATTTATATATTCAAATAATATTGAGGATAAGGAACCTGTAAAAGAACTACCAGAATATCCATCAATTCTTCTAAATTCAATGGCAAAGCCTAAACTGGAAAATGTTGAGGAGGTCAAAATTAAAATTGACAAATGGTTTAAAGAGAATCCAAATGTTAGATTAGCTAATAAGTGGTATAAGAGTGTTCAGCTTGCCCTCGGTAAAACTTTAATTGAAATGTACAATAAGACAGACAACGGTGTAATTAATTTATTAAATCAAACATATAAAACTGAACAAACCGATGGATCGGAAGATATAATTAGCCTTATAATGACAATCCTTCATGATAACATTTTAAAAGAAAGTGATATACTGGATGAATTACAAATAATAATAAAAGAATCGCAATTTAATCAAAATGAAAATACACTCAGAAATTATCAGCAACTAAGGGCCTTTGAAATGTATGCTGATATTAATAAAGGAACTCATATTTCAACCGGAGATGTTTTTAAATTAAATAACGATATTCTGATGAAAAGCGAAATTTGTAATAATTGTATTACTAGTAAAGAAACAGACTTATACGCAATTTCAATATCAGCTGAATGTGATTATGCTAGAAGTTCGGAAAAATTAAGGTACCATAAGTTTATACTTGGGACAAGCTTAATTGAAGCAAGCAAACAATTTGAGAAAAAATCAAAAGAAAAATTAAATAGTTTTATTTCTGGGTTATCTAATAATAATTTTGAAGGATTACATTATGTTCCATTTGTTTTATTAGAGGCAAATGGGACTAATGAATTTGAAAATATTGTGTTTGATTTTCAAAATGTAATATCTGTCAAAAAAGTTACATTTGATACTGCATTTAGAGAAAATCGGGTTTGTAGATTAAGACCAATATATATTCAGCATTTATTAAGGCGATACTCTTCTTTTAGCAGTAGAATTGGTATACCTGAAATACCAGGTAGAAATAGTAGTGATCTTACCGATAAAATTTTAGAGGAAATAACAGTGAAAACAATAGAGCAAATCCCTCAAGTAGTGAAATTAAATTGCGATCTTCTTAAAAAATGAAAAGAATATTGAAAAGTGACTAAAATAATAAAAACAGGATAGATACAAAATAAGGTTAATGAAAAAGTTGATTATATAAGATATATATATTATCGAAGTAAAAGTGGAGGTATTTCTATGAAGGAATTATTAAAAATTATTAAGGAAGAATTTGGTGATCAAATTTTAGAGGTTGGCGAATTAGAGGATGAAATAATAGTTTGTTTTGATGAGTATGAAATAAAAATAAAAGAGAATAAAAAAGTTGATGTTTATAGAAGATATGTTTATTGTGATGAAGATGAAAAAGATACAGTGATTGAATTACAATCTAATTGTGATAACTTTCAAAAATTATTATCGAAGGAATTTAAAGAAACTCCTAAAGTAATTGATGACTCGTGTATAGGGTGTACAGCTGTTGATGAAATTGTAGGATATTTTGATGAAAAGTTCGATATCCATTTTATATCGAATTTTATAAATATTGAAAAATAAAATGGCAATTTATTGATTGATTATTAGAAGATATGAGTCTAGGCCCATATCTTTTCTTTGATATCAATCAAGTCTATATTTTTTGAAATTGAAATCCTAATAAAATTACTACTTTTATTTTCAAAATTAATTTCTCTAATAACATAAGAAGGTTCCCCAATTCCACAAGCAGAACCTGAGGAAATAGCCACCTTATCAGCCATATCCTTAATCATCATATCGTTAACAATACCAGGAATCATAACTCCAATAACGCCAGGAATATGATGTTCTGGGTCTCCTAAAAATTCAACATCAGGATGTTTTTCGGTAAGTATTTTCTTAGTTTCAATTTCTAATTGAAAAATTTTATTAACATATTCATTCATATCTCTTTTAGCTATTTCACAAGCTTTACCAAAGCCTACAATGTTATGAACAGCAGAAGTTCCAGCTCTGTATCCTCTTTCTTGTAATCCACCATGAATTAGTGATGTCATTTTAAAATCTGATAGATTGTTCTGTCTTACAAATGCAGCGCCGACACCTTTGGGTCCATATAGCTTATGTGCTGATACTGAAAGGAAGTCTACTGGTACTTTTTTTACATCTATATTTATTTTACCTAATACTTGAGTGGCATCTGAGTGGAACAGTAGACCACTTTCTTTAGCTATAGCACATAACCTTTCAATATCATTAAGTGACCCAATTTCATTATTTCCCCACATAAAAGAAGCAAGTATAGTGTTTTCTTTTATTGCATTTTTAAACTGTTCTTCTTGAACTTGTGCATATTCATTTACAGGAAGAAAAGATACTTCATATCCACGATCTATTTTCTTAGCCAAACTCTTTTTCTTTAGAAATTGACTAGCGACTGTGCTTTCAGATTTATTCCAAAATACATCTCCATTTAAAAATTTGCAGGTTTGGAGAACTGATTTATGTTCAACGGTAGAAGTGATTATGTGATTTCCTTTTTCTTCATAGTATTTTTTATAGTCAGCTACTCCTTTAATTATAAAATTATTACTTTCAGAAGCGCCTCCTGTAAAAATTATTTCTTTTGGCTCTGAATTTATTAAAGCAGCAACTTGGTATCTAGCTTTTTCTACGGCTTTATCTGCATTTATAGCCAATGTATAATATCTACTAGATGGGTTACCATATTCCTCTTTTAAATATGGTAACATTGCTTCAAGGACTTCAGGATCAATAGGAGTAGTAGCACTATTATCTAAATAAATCATATATTAGAATCTCCTTTTTGTAGTAAGTTAGTTAAAAGTTTTTCTAAATTACCACCTGAATACATATAAATTTTCGAGAGAAGTTCAGCACCTCTATTCATATGAAGTTTCATATAATGTGGATAATATTCCTCATCAGTTATATGCCTTCCAAGTTTAACTTCTATAAGTGCCTTATATATCGAATCAAACTCACCGGTTACAGTAGCCCTCTGAAGTTCAAGTCCATTTGAATCTGCATTTTTGTATTCTTCAATAGATGTAGGTTCGTTTAAGGACATAGAAACTGCAAGCTTGCTCAAAGCAAATGGTTTAAGGGTTGAACTTTTGCTTAGTTCCTCAAATATATTTTTTGTTCTCGTCGACGTTGTTAATCTAAATCCCATAATTACACCTCAAAATATCTATTTTCGACTTCGGTTTTTCTTAAATCAGTATTGTATAAAAGCAAATACTCGTCACATACATATGGTTTAATAACATTATACAATTCAGAATCAATTTCTTTATTAGTAGAAAGTATAATTACCTGTTTACTTAGTCTAGGTAAATATTTAGTACTTAAAGAGTTTCTATGAGTTTCATCTATACGAGCATAAGGAGTATCAATTATAAATGGTATTTCTACACCAGAACTTTTTATTATAGCCCAAATTAAACAAAGTATATAAATCTGTTTTTCCCCATTTGAAAAATCATTTATATTGACTTTTGTACTTAAGTTAATATAATTAATTGAAAAGTCATTTAAAATTTTGTTCTCAAGTTCTTTATTAGTTTTCGCATTATAGTGTTTAAATAAATCTTTTAAGAAGCTTGGGCCATACTTTTTAGACAAACCATCAAACCCAATGTTTTTTATTATATTTACTATATCAGTAGGAACATAATCTTTGTTTATGTAAAGAGTAGAGTTAAAGTTATCGTCAATAATAATGCTGTTAACATAGTTGTCTTTTCTAATAATTGTGCTAAATATAGCTATAAACTCATCCTGTATTAAAGAAATCTTATCTCTAGTTAAATTAGTAAGTAATTCATCTAAATATAGAATAAGGTTGTTGGAAATTTCTAGAACATTAATGTTTTGTAACAAGGTAGTATAATCATTTTTTGCTCTAGTAAGATGGTACTCCTTGTTTTTTAATTCTTCGTATTTTAATTCAATAGTTGCTTTTTTTACAGATAAAATACTTTGAACATCTGTAATCTCTTCATTTATTGAATGTATTGATTCTAAATAGCTGTTTAATATATCTTCAGAAATTGTTAGATTTAACTTTTTCCTTAAAACTTTTAATGTAGAAGTTATTTTTGCAGTCCTAGCAAAATTATCATTGATATTTTTACTGACTTGAGCTCCTTTTGATAATATAGTATCTATAGTAAAATTTATCGAATTTTTTTGTTCAGTTGATAGTTCTAAAATATTAGTTACATTTTTTATTTCTTTATAATCATACATATTAGCAAGGAGAGTGGATGCTATTTCGCTATAAATATTATCAGATTTACTTGTATCAATATGATGTTCTAAAAATGATTGTTTTACAATTCTACCAGACAGTTTATCTTTTATACCGTTATATGAATTTAATAAATCCTCATTATCTATTTGAGCCTTTGTATCTTTTAACAGATCAGTTAATAATAAAAATGGGAGAGTATCATTACAAAAATCTTTATTAAATTGATGTATATCACTACGTTCATTTTCAAGTCTAGTAATTTCTGAATTTAAAGCAGCTCTTTCACCATCTAAAAGGCCACCACTATTTTTAAAATTATCTTCAGTTTTAGTTCTGCTAATTGTAAGATCAACAAGATGTTCTTCATTTGAATTTATTATTTTCTTTAATTTTAATAGCTCATCTTTTATATACTTTGTAGTAGAAGATAGTTTATCAAATTTTTTTTGAGATTCTGCTAACTGAGAATTAAATTTTGTTTGAGCTCTTTGATGAGTAAGCAATTGTTTCTTTAATATTTCAAAGGTATCATAATTAAACAGTTCGAGTACAGACTCCTTTAAGTTGGTACTAGCATTTTTACCAGTAAAGAAATCACTCAATTCTTCACCATCAAAGAAGAAAAAATCAAATAATGACGGTGGAAGTACAGATTTCAAATATTTATCAAAATATAATTTACCTTCTTCATTTAATTCATTTCCATTTAAAAACACTTTAAATGTCTCAAACAGTTTTTGATTTGAATAAGTCCATGAACGTTTTAAGTAGTATTCTTTTAGTTCGGTTCCTTCATTAAAAGAAATGCTTATTGCTATTAAACACTCTATATCTTCATTTTTAAATGCATTATCATTTATATTATTTTTAATCTTAGTTAAGTAATTATAATTTTGACCTAAGTAGCCATAAGTAGTAGGTCCATAGATACATAATTTTATTGCTTCAAATAATGCTGATTTGCCAGAACCATTTTCTCCACCAATCAAAATTATGTTTTTGTTATTTTGAGGAGTAAATGAAAATGTAGTTTCATCTTCATATGATCTGAAATTTTTAAGGGTAATGCTGTTAATTATCATTTTCTATCTCCTCAACTATGCTTTTGTGTAAATACCTTTGATTAAGAATTTTATTAATTGATTTATCTAAAATACTTCTATTAGTAAAGCATTTGTATTTATTGGTTTCTATTAAAAGCTTATTAATCAAATCCTCTGAAATATTATGTCTCTCACATAAAGTAGATATTTCAGATAATGTATCATTATCGAAAATACCCTTTTTATAATCATCCCAAGGAAGGCGTTCTTTTGTAACATCATGATATAAGTCCACTAATGTTCTACAAGTTAAATCTTCCTCTTCATCCCATATTTTATCTATTGATTCAAGTTCCTCTGTTGATATAAGTTCAATTTCGAATTCTTCATTTATAAGTTGTTGAGTTTCTAAAAGTTTTTCTAATATTAATTTTCTTGCTTTAAAGTTAAATGGCCCATATCCAACTACACTAATGAAATCACCATTATCATCCGTTTGTATTTTAGATTTATCGATTTTTACATTTAATGGATCGTCTAATAGTGGTAGAAGTTCTAAATAAATTTTATCTTTATCATTAGAAAGGTTAACTTTACCTTTTTCTCTAGAAGTATGTGAATTTTTCAAATCAATATAAGCTTCACCATGTTCATTAGTAAAAATATAATCATCGTCTATTATGTAATCATCTAATAAAGGGAGCTTCTCTAAATGTGCTTTTTTATAATAATGATTTCCATCTCTTCTGTATTGCATTCTATATTCATGTCGGTTGCGAATACTTAAAATCCACGTTCTAAAATCTAGTAGTGGTTGAAGCCAATCTTCTCCATTTTCAATAAAACCAGTAAGGGATTTATCTTGACTTACAATGGTGCAGAGCCAACATCCAAACCTGGAATTACCACATGAAGGATTTTCTTTATCATTAGTTACAGTAAATGGACATTCTCCAGCATCCGCACCCCTATATAATTTAAATAAATCGTTATTACTTGTATTCCAAGGTGTCTCCCCATTATTGTTGAGTAAAATATCCCAAACGTTATCAGTAGTTAATTCTACAATTGGGTTATATACATAAGTATTTCTAAGGGAAACGTGAGGGGTTAAAAGGTAACCGTCAATTTCTCTATTTCTTATTCTTATACCTCTAACTATACTTTCCGATTTTCTTACTCCAAGAAGAACAATAACTTCACCGTTTTCCTCTACTTTTTCTTCGATAAATTTGTTAGATGGTTTAATCTTAAGCCGTTCAGTGCACCATCTAAACCTTACAGAAGTTGGGGTAGGTAAGCCCTTGCCAATTATATTAGTCCAATATGTATTGTTATAATCTGGATGAACCATATGAGTATATAATGGAAGTCCTTGTTTTTCAGCACTGTCATTTATGAACTTAGAGTTTTGTTTTAAATAGCCAAGAATTATTGGGTTTTCAATTAAAGTATCTGAGGATACGACATATATATCTTTAAATCTGTCTTCAGGTGATAGACTTTGTAGCATCATAAATGCTAATTGAACTACAGCAGTACTATCTTTACCACCACTATAACCAATAACCCAAGGTCTTTTATCATTTCTGTATACTCTTTTCATCTCTTCAAGTATGTCATTTACTGTTTTTTGTAATTCTATATTCATAATTAATCATCCTTTTTGCAATCTTTTTCTAGTTTTTGCTCTTCCTTAGTGAGAGGAAGATTTAACTTAGTTTTTATCAGATTGTTAGTTAGTCTTACGTAAGTAGCACTCTTAACAATTCTACCGGTAGGCCCAATTACTCGGTCTTTCCAATCATCTAAATTAGATCTATGCCAATCTATGGTTTTAATGTTATAAAGTATTTTTTTCCAATCATTAGGATTATTTTTATATAGGTAATTTCCAACTAAGCCTAAAGCTTCAAGAACAACACCATTGGAACTTATATAATCAGCCCTAAAAAGATGAGGATTTAAATCTTTATTAAATACAAATTGCCATTCTTTCATATGCTCACACAATTCATCCCAAAATTCTTTCACGAAAGTAAATGTTTTAGAATCTTTTATGTTTAGTTTGCTCACCAATTTTTTATTAGTCTCATTTATGCTACTAAGAGTAAAAAGTTTAGGCGAGAACTTGGACAAGGATGGATTTTCTTTATCTGTAAAATGCTTTAAATATTTGTTTTCTTCCAGGAGCGATTTAGTAATCATAGCTATTGGATCTTTTGAATCGTACAATATTCCGATTGATTTAGATACATTGATAGCGTGCTTATTTAAGTCGGCAAATATTTGTTGACTTCTTCTTAAGCCCTCATCAATAAATAAAACAACAGATATTGTTTCATCACCAAGTTCAGGTGAGATTTTTAACGCTTCCTCTATGGCGGCCCTTCTATGCTGACCGTCATTTATAAGAAGTCTACTATCCATAGAAACCTTAAGGTTTCCTATTTTTTCATCAAAGTCTTTATTCAGAGGAGAAAATTCGAATTCACCATCTATTGAAGCTGTTACAGATGAGAAAACATAATCCTTCGGATTATTAACAATATATGATGCCATTTCAGGAATTCTAGTTTTATTAAGAACTCTTTGAGCTCGATGCTCTGGTGGCAATTCATTCTCGTTAAATATGAATAACTTAGATAAAATTGAAAGGGGACACATTATAACAAAAAAGTCCCTAGTTGCTTGAATTCCTTTAATTGCAGGGAATGTATAAAAAAAATTAGTTTTCATAATATTGCTCCTACGTACGTATAAGTACTCATAAGTATTATATTACGTACGTATATAGAAGTAAAGAGGTTTCACTAAAAAAAAGAACATAAGTTTGTATTGCGCAATAGATTTTAAACTTAGTCGTAAGGCATATATGGAAGTAATGTTAATTTTAAATTCACAATAAAAGAAGTTTAAGTGGGTATGGACGAAATATGTTGTTGATGTTAATAGTGAAGAATATTATATAGGCTATATAAAAGGTAAATATGGGAAAGAATGAGTGGACTTTAATTTTGTATGGCCAAAGCATGTATTTACTTTACTTTCCTTTATAAGTATTCTATTCTACTAATTTATATAATAACTAATTGAGGTTTCTTACTATGTTTCAATATTTTCATGTCATCTCGTCATCGGTTAGGAGTAGTTGTCCTTTATCTTTTTAGCTAATTTTTTAATCTTTATCTTAAACTGAATAAAATAATGCAAAACACTTCAAATTCGAAAGTTTACTGTAGGTTTACCAAGTAATGGGAAATAATAAAATGATAGATACAAATATTAAGTTAAAAAGAGATATGAACTCAATATTGGTAAGTACATATTGTTTAAAATAGGAATAACTAGGGTAGCTCTGGGGGGTGCCTTAGGGCTTTATTTTTCTAGATAGATTAAAATGTAGATGTATAAAATAGGTTCATGTTGAAATACTATTAAATATAGGTTTTAAGTCACAAACTAAAGAGTGGCGGAAATTGTAATAAGAGAGGTATTAATATGGGATGCGTTGATAGAATAAAAGAATATTTGAAGGGTTTAAGGAAAAAAATGAAAGAGAATAAAATAGCAAAAGGTAGAGTGTTAGCAGAAAGAAACGAACGCTTACTAATGCTATATAAGGGTGAAAATCTACCCATTGTTCTAAACCAAATAGTACTCCACAAAGATGAGGTTTGCCATTGTAAATGTTTTGCTCAATATGGGACTAAAACAATAACAACGAGACATACTAAAGATAGTGGTGGAGCTTCAATTAGAATCATTAAAGGATTTTCAGTTCATATTGGAAGTAGTAGATCTCGTGTAATAAAAAAAGAAGTTCCATCTAAAGATCCGGGACAGCTATTTATTACAAATAAAAGGATAATATTTACTGGAAAGAAAAAGAACTTTACAGTTACTTATCCCAACATTATTGCAATAAAAACGTATAATGACGGTTTTGAATTACAAACTGAAAATATAAGTTATGGTATTTTTGTAAAGGATGATAAGTATGTAAATGCGATTTTAAATGGTGTATTTTCGCATATTGTACTTTAGATATTTAAATAGCACGGATATGTAAAGTTTTCTAATGAGGTAATTACGTGTCTTTAAAATTTAAGATTTAATAATAATTAGCAACAGAGTTTATTCGTTTTACTTTTAAACTTTATAAAGTACCTGACCCTTGGGAATAATTGCTGAAAGTTGAAGAAACGAAAGTTAGACGAAAATATGGCATTTGTTGAATAGTTAGAGAAGAAGTTGGGTTAAAAGTTGAGAGGTTCACAAAAAAATAGAAACATATAAAATAGTAAAAGGGATTTCCAAACAGGGAATCCCTTAAAACATATCTAGGTTAAAATAGTTAAGCTGAATATATTAAAAGACTTAATAAAAATTTTCCTCAATTATGATGCAATTACCATAAGCTAAAGTAGTTATAATTGCTATTCTATCACAAATTTCAGGAACTGGGAAAAGTAAAATAGTAGAACTATTTGCACAGGCAGTTGGTGCTAATAGAGATAACAAAAGATTTCAGCTAATTCCTGTTAGAACAGATTGGTCAGATGCAACAGATCTACTAGGATACAGAAATATTGAAAATAAGTCTGTACCAGGTATTATTAGTGAGGCCGCATATGAGGCCATGAAGAATATAGACAAACCATATTTCCTGTGCCTTGATGAAATGAATTTGGCAAGAGTGGAGTATTATTTTAGTGATATTCTATCATCTATGGAAACTAGAAATATAAAGGATGATGAAATTATTACTCAAAGATTATTAAGCAGAGCTCAATTTGGAAAAGATGAAAGAGCTTATGATAAATACGGTGACGTTTATATTCCACAGAATCTATATATAATTGGAACTGTAAATATGGACGAGACTACATTCCCTTTTAGTAAAAAAGTACTAGATAGGGCTAATACTATAGAATTTAATAAGGTAGATTTAAAATGCAGCTTTGAGGAACATGTGAAAGTAACACAATTACCATTGTGTTACTTTCAACTTATTAAATTACAATTGATTATAGCATATTTAATTATTCTTGCAGTCTATATGCCTGGACTTTATTAATATGTTATAATAAGTAAAAAAAGGGTGGGATTTTATGAGTAATCCAGATACAGCAGCAGGAATATACAAATGTAATACTAAAGTTTGTACAAATCAGGTGGTGAAGGTCATAAAAACAGTTGGACATTAGTTGAAAAAACTAAATAAATGTGAAAAACAAAGCAATAACTCAAAGATGTGTGAAATTAATCATAACTTTTAGTTATTTTTTGTCCTATAATAAAATATAAGGGGCTTAATAAGGTAATTTAAAACTTTCTTGTTTTTTATGTCCAATACAAATTATAATTTGTGTAGAGTTAACAAATAATAAATTATTAGGAGAACGCAGAATATGAGTAACTTAGATTTCAGAAAAAAAAGGGCTATAGAAAGCTTGCTTGGAATGGGTTCTGGGTACGTGCTTACTTTAAGCAAGGATGAAGTAAAAGAATGTATAGCAGATGTTAGCGATGTTGATTTAAATACTACCGCATATTATGAATTGTCTTCTGCAAAGATAGTTCGTAAATTTTGTAATGAACAAGATGATTATGTAGTTGCAGAATTACTACAGATTTTTTTAGATGTATATAAAGAAGACTCTAAAGAGGATGATAATTGCAAAAAAGTTCAATCTATAATAAATGGTTTAAAAAATAAAATTAAACTAGAAAAAATTTCATATGTAGCTCTTGAAAAAGAGGAAAACAATTTGAATGACACTGGTGTAATATTAAGTAAAGATAACCTGTACTCACAATCTAAGAATGTGAGTAAAATTTTTATAAGTCATTCTTCAGCGGATGCTCCTTTTGGTAGCGCAATTGTTAAATTATTAAGAAATTTGGGATTAAAAAAAGTTCAAATAGTGTTTACCAGTGAAGTTAAATATGGTATACCACTGGGTATGAATATTTTTGACTATTTAAAGAAACAAATCACAGATGGGGTATATATCCTCTATTTGTTGTCGGATAATTATTATGAAAGTGTTGCTTGTTTAAATGAGATGGGTGCAGCGTGGGTTGTTCAAAATCAATATACAATTGTAGCCGTACCAGGTTTTCAATTTAGTAATCCCAAATTTTCTAAAGGAGCAATAGACCCAAAACAAATAGGGTTTATTTTGGATGACCAGTTTCGTATTTTAGAGTTTCGAGATAATATTTTATCGCAATTCGGTTTAAAAGTTGATGAAATGGATTGGATTGATTATTTAAAAGAATATAATACAACAATAAGGAATTTACATAGAAATGAATTGATTTAGATAATTCATAAAACTGGTGAAGAGCCCAGAAAAGGTACTTATATTTGTACCACATATGGAGAAAAAGTTTTGTTAGATGATACTACTGATGCTTACCAGCATGCCCTAAGTGTAATGTTATTCAATATAATAAAACCACTGTATAATAAATTAATAGTAGATTTAATAAATATGAAGGAGAAATTATTTTATGTTAAGTATTGAATATGCCGGATATGTTAAACTATTAAATGGATTAATAACATCTATAGATTCCATTGAGTATAATGATAAAATAAAGATAGATGAAATTGTTAGAAAGCTACAAATGTATATTAAAAAATGCTTCGGGTTTTCAAGTACATATATAATTGATGTTAAAAGAATTGATTTTTCTAGACTGGGTCAATTAGATGCTTGGGAAAATGGTTGTGGGAGCCTCAAAAACCTAATAAATGTTATCATAGAGGATTTAGCATTATATAATACTAAATCAGTAACAGGAAAAAATTCGAAAGATACGGAGGCATTAGTAGGCAATGTTAATTCAATGCCACAAATTAAAAATGTGAGTAAGATTTTTATAAGTCATTCTTCAGTAGATGCACATTTTGGCAGGGCAATTGTTAAATTACTAAGAGGCCTAGGATTAAAAAGGAATCAAATAGTGTTTACCAGTGATCCACAGTATGGTATACCACTGAATACAAATATTTTTGACTATTTAAAGAAACAAATCAAAGATGGTGTCTATATTCTATATTTATTGTCAGATAATTATTATGACAGTGTTGCTTGTTTAAACGAGATGGGTGCAGCATGGGTTGCTCAAAACCAATGTACAATTGTGGCTGTACCAGGATTCGAATATAGTAATCCTAAATTTTCTGAAGGCGCAATAGACCCAAAACAAATGGGATTTGTTTTGGATGATGAATTTCGCATTGTAGAGCTTAAAAATAATATTTTAGTTCAGTTTGGTTTGAAAGTTGATGAAATGGATTGGATGGATATATATATAGAATATAATAAAACAATAAAAGCTTTATGTAAGGTTAGCAAGTTCTCGAATAATACGGACAGACCTATGAGCCAGATAATTTATAAAACTGGTGAAAAACCCGGAAAAGGTACTTATAATTGTACTACATGTGGACAAGTAATTTTTTTAGAGGATACTACTGATACTTTACCACCATGTCCTAAGTGTAGGGCTACTCAATATAGGATTAACATAAATATAAAAATAAACAGTGATTTACACTTGTAGTAAATGAATAATCGAGTAGGCGCTAAATAATTAATTTATTTAGCGACCTCACACCACTTATTCCTACTTTATTATTATCCCGACTTCTTAACAAAACTACAGTTGAAATGTATTATTCTGAGTAAAAAGTCGGGATAACATTTTTTAGAAAGAAAGGTAATTTCTAGTTACCTTCCTATGGGGTCTGGACAGACACCTAAAAAAAGGGAGTAAAGCGGTAGCTTGGCAAAAATGAGACATTCGATATGAATTTAGAGTAGAAGAATTTGGGTTGAAAAGCTCCGAGATGTATACCTGATTACATTGTTAAAGTGGAACGTAGTGATTGGTTTATGTTTATTGGGTGATATAAATAAAAAACATCACTCAATATTACAAGGTAAACTAATGTTTTAAGGTGACTCAAATCGATGAAGGTTAATTTTAAATGTGGCAACTGGTAACTACATACTATAAAAAAAATGGTGGAATCGAAGGAAATAAGAGGTTCTAAATTTAAACGAATTTCAAACAAGCATGGAGAAGGCACATATTAAGCCTTCTTTTTTTTTGTTTTAAATCTGGAAAATAGTATAGCAGATGATAGGTGATGCAAAGATTAATCTTTGCATCACTTTTGCTGTATAGTGTGGCAATTTAAGCGTGTAACCTTATAATGGTTATAATAACAATTAGTTATTATATTGGAATAGATATGGTATGATGTTAATATATTACTTAAGAAATCGGGGGTTAGAGAATGTCATTTTTAGAAAATGCAATTTCTGCA
>Ga0209123_1001223_pt1 | contig 26406 bp, 28 predicted proteins | sample BarGraIncu00431A_FD_184500 | JGI IMG/M metagenome (GOLD analysis project Ga0209123, IMG submission 184500) | Arctic peat soil microbial communities from Barrow, Alaska, USA - Barrow Graham LP Incubations 004-31A (SPAdes) (version 2) | ecosystem: Environmental > Terrestrial > Soil > Wetlands >...
ATGAGTCCCCTAAAAGATATCTACTTATTCAACTCAATAATTATTTTCTTTTCTACCTCGCCTATTCTATCCATCTTAGATATATGCTTTTGCATTTTCTCAACAGTAGGCTTATCCTTGCTATCTACAATAATCTCAAAACAGCCATTTAAGTCGGTATATTTTACAATCTCGACACAAATCTATTGAAATTATAGCATATTTTGTATATTTTCACATCATATCTATTTATACCTTATATAAAAAACTTTCACAATATCCATTACTCCTACAGGGTGTATTTAATTTTTAAAATATTGCTTTTAATAGCCTCCAAATCCTCATTAGCTTTCTTATAATGCCTGTCTGAAACGATTAATTCATATACAATATTTTCAATATAGGTTAATTTTAATATGGTACTTAAAAGACTATATAAATATGCCATCCATATAGATACATATTACTGTAAAGATGATATAGTATGAAGTTTCTCCGGAAGTGACGTGAAATAAGAAGCGCAGAAACAATTGAAATCCCATTTAGAAATTCTTCTTTTGCTAATATAAAATTCTCGTAAGACTGCCAGGAACGGCATAACAATTAATAATTGTTATGTCCCCCAGAGAACTACCCAGAGGTAGAGAATTTTATATTCGTAAAAGATTAGAATTCCTTAATGGAATTTCACGTTTCAAGTTCTTATTTCACGTCACGCAGGAGAAACTTCATAGGTCGCACTTTTTTCTAGTTGAAGATTATTGTTACATTTTTAAAACCCATATCTAATAGAATACCTTCCATAAGCAATTTCGCGTTAGCGTTAGCCCCATCTAAAAAACCTGTTTTTAATAAACTGACTTCAACCTTTTTTTTCTCTTCACTGAGTACATCTATCATATCTTGCATACTAAGTTTATTAAACATTGAGGATTTTTCATCATAAACGAATAAATCTTCACTATTTATAACATGATCTATAATTTTAGATTTTTTCAAAGTAATAATGATTTTTTCGTTATTATTAGTAATATCTAAATCTTTCAAATCTACGCCAGCTTTAATATAACCACTATATTTTATTATAAAGGATTTTTCAGTAAATGGAATTAAATAATCTTTATACTTTATGCTGTTTTTTATAGATAATATATTAGAATAATTATATTTTATTGTGGAAAGCTCTGAAATTTTTGACAATCTCTCAGAAATTAAAGTAGAATCTATAACTTTATCATTGTTAATATTGTTTGTAATCAAATAAACCATCATCGTTGAGATCATTATGCTTAAAAAAATTATTGGAAAAATGAATTTGATTTTATGTTTTGCAAGTTTACTAACTGATCTTAAATACATACCAAAACAACTCCTTATAATATTATTAATACGAACGATTAGTTGAAATTAGTTGTTAACATACGCAAAGTAAGGTATAATAAAGTGTTCCATTTCAATATTCGAATGATAACTAAATATATCTAGGAGTTGATAATACTTGTTACCTTTAATAAATTTTCAAAAGGATTGGCTTTCACTATATTTCATATTTATTATAATCTTAATATTTATTCCAGTGGCAATTTACACAAAAGGCTACATTTTGGAATATAAGAAACATTACTCAGCAAACTATATGTTAGTTTTAATAGGTTTATTTGTAGCCTCAATGATTGGGGTTGTAGCTTCTAGTAATGCAATAAGTTTTCTTGTTTTTTGGGAACTTATGTCTATAGCATCATTTTTCCTAGTAATTTACGAATACATGCATAAGGAAAATTTGAAAGCAGGAATATTTTATTTTGTTATGACTCATATAAGCGGACTATTTTTAATGATAATGTTTGCTTTCTTATATAAATACACTGGGAGCTTTGACTTTAGTGAAATTATTAAGTTTTCAGCAAATTTCTCATCAAAACAAAAATACATTATATTCATACTTGCATTATTCGGGTTTGGCGCAAAAATGGGTATTGTTCCACTTCATGCATGGCTTCCAAAGGCTCATCCCACGGCACCATCTAATGTCTCAGCTTTGATGTCAGGAGTAATGCTGAAAGTTGCTTTATATGGTTTTATAAGAGTAATATTCATTTTCCTTGGAAGTGCGCCTCTAATTTGTGGAGTTATAGTACTGATAATCGGAACTACTACTGCAATTTTTTCGATTTTAAATGCATTATTACAAAACAATATAAAGAAATTATTGGCATACTCAAGTGCGGAAAACATAGGACTTATTTTTGCGGCACTAGGAATATCAATGATATTAATAAATTATAATCTATTAATGGGAGCATCCCTGGCACTAACTGCAGCGCTGCTTCATTGCTTGAATCATGCAATTTTCAAAAGCCTTTTGTTTCTAAATGCAGGAAGTGTTTTGTATGCAACAAGCACCAAAAATATGAATGAACTTGGTGGACTACATAAAAGCATGAAGGTTACTGCAATCTGTACATTTATTGGGACCTGTGCTATTTCAGCAATTCCACCATTTAATGGCTTTGCTAGTGAAATTCTTATACTTAGAAGTTTCATTGAAGCAATAACAATGGTTAGTAATATTTGGATTATAATATTAATTTTCAGTTGTGGCATTATTGTGGCATTAACAAGTGGAGCGGCATTTTATGCAACTGCAAAATCTTTTGGAATTACTTTTCTTGGGAAACCGAGAAGCCAGAAAGCAGAACATGTAAAAACTATTCCAAGGTCCATGAACATTGGACAAATTATACTTGCGGTGCTTGCTATAATTACTGGAATATTTTCACCATTCATAATAAGTAAAATATCTTATTATACTAATAATTTATTAGATATAAGTGGAAAAAATTCTAGTTTTAAAAATGAAACTGAAATAATAATATTCACAATGATATTAATTATCATCACATTTATTTTATATATGTTTAATAGAGTAAATTCAATAAATAAAAATGTAGTAATTAATGATACTTGGGCCTGCGGTTATAATAGTGACAAACCTTATATTCAGTACACGGGAAGTGGATTTGTTCAGCCAGCAGCAAAAATTTTTGGGAATATTGCAAACTATAACAAAAAAGTTAATTATAAGAAAAGTATTAACATAAGTCAAACTACTAGTGATATAGTGGAAGATTATTTATATAAATCGAGTTTAAAAGCAGTTAATTTTTTAACAACAAAGATACTTAAAATTAATTATGGAAAAATTCAATTACACATTTTGTATATATTCATATCATTAATAATTGCACTTATTTTAGTTTTAAAATTTGTGTAAGGAGGAATTCATTTGAAATATAATTTATTTTATTTTTTTCAGAGCGCACTGATTGTATGTTTATCACCATTATTCATAGGAATTTTAAAAAAGATGAAGTCAACCCTTAGGGGATATAAAGGCTCATCGATTCTTCAACCTTATTATGATTTAAGTAAACTACTAAAAAAGGGAATGGTAATATCAAATAGAAGTTCCTTTATAACAACTATTGGTCCATTAGTTATACTTGCGGCTGCCGTAACAACAACTTTTTTCATTCCCGTTTTTTACACAAGCATGGAAAACACCATTGGAAACCTATTTATTCTTATGTTTGCATTTGGAATAGTAAAAATTTTTACAGTACTAATCGGACTTGATAGTGCAAGTACATTTGGTGGAATGGGATCTAGTCGTGAATCTTTTATTTCGATGATGGCAGAACCTTTAATATTCTTTTTAATTATTTTTTTATATATTGAAACAAAAGATTTTAATGTTTTTCATATTTCGTTTATCAATAGCAAAATTGTACACTTTGATACTGCGCATCTTATTGCAATGGTAACTTTTAGCATTGGTATACTTGCTGAAAATGCAAGAATCCCATTTGATAATCCAGAAACACATTTAGAGCTTACCATGATGCATGAAGCAATGATATTAGATTTGTCAGGTAGTGATTTAGCTTACGTTGAACTATCTTCATATATTAAACTAATTGTTTATTTGATTATTTTAATTAATTGTTTTGTTCCGATTGGAATTGCAACAACATTTACGGCGACCGCTTTGCTCATAGGTTTTATAACCTTTATATTTAAACTTTTATTTTGTTTACTAGGAATTGCTATTATAGAAACAACTCTTGCTAAATCAAGATTATTTAGAGGAGCTGAATTGTTTCCAGCTATGATATCTCTAGGTATTGTAGCAATTACTTTAATCTATATTTTATAAGGAGAGAGATTATGATAGAGGCTTTACTTACAATTATATTAATATCTAGCATATTTATGTCTGGATTTAGGCGTATTAAACTAATTACGGCAGGATTTATATTTCAATCAGCAGCTATTGGATTAATAGTCTTAAAGCTGGGTTATGAAACAGGTAAAGTGGATTATTATATTTTAGGAATTTTAACAATAGTAACTAAAGTTATTATAATACCACTAATAATAAACAAATCTGTAAAAAAACTAAAGATTAATAGAGAAATGGAGCTAATAGTTAATGGGTTTGTTTCTTATATTATAACTGGAATAGGAATCATGATAGCCTTTGGTATTTTAAACAAAAGCCAAGATAATTTTCTAAAGACTGGAATTGCACTATTTATTATAGGTGTTTTACTTATGGTAGCAAGAAAAAAAGCTATTACACAAATGATAGGATTTCTAATATTTGAAAATGGTATTGTACTTTTTGAGACATCACTATCCAAAATGTCTCTTGTAATTGAGGCAGGGATAGTATTTGAGGGCTTAATGTTAGCTCTTATTATGGGAATAATGATTTTTCATATAAATAGAACTTTTGATTCAATAAATACAGACTTTTTTGAAAATCTAAAAGAATAGTTGGTGAAAAAATGTATATTATAGTACTTGGTATTTTATTCTTAATTATGATATTAACTCCATTAATTTTTAAAAATTTAAAACTCACTGGATTTGTTACAATATTTGGGGCTACATTAGTTTTAGGTATTGTGTTTAAGATTATTACGCTTGTTTCAGGAGGTAGTCCTCTTAGTTATTTCAATGAATTTTTTTATATCGATAGTTTAAGTGTTGTGCAACTGTTAATTATAGCTAGCATAAATATAATCGTGAGTATTTACTCTTATCAATATATTGGAAACGAAATAAAGGAGAAAATAATTTCTCTTAAAAGAGGGAAATTTTATTATTTCCTATTTAATTTCTTTGTTTTTTTTATGATGTTCATTGCACTAACCAATAATATTGTAGCGATGTGGATCGGACTAGAAGGAACAACCCTTACAACTGCATTTTTGATTGGATTTAACATTAATAAAAATTCCTTAGAATCCGCCTGGAAGTATATTATTATTTGTTCAATTGGTATAGGTATTGGTTTAATTGGTATTCTTATTTTCGTTAATGCTTATAGTAACCAAGATGCAAGTGAGATACTTAAATGGTCTCATCTGGCTAAAAATTCAAATCCACAAAGTACTTATTCTATTAAAATAGCCTTTACATTAATATTTGTAGGAATTGGTACAAAAGCAGGTTTGGCACCTATGCATACATGGCTCCCAGATGCCCATAGTGAAGCACCATCGCCAGTTAGTGCAATGATGTCTGGAGTTCTTTTAAACCTCGCTCTATATGTTATTTTGAGGTTTTATATAATAACAAAACATATACCAGGGCTTCAAAATACCAAATGGTTGTTTATAATTTTTGGCTGTGTGTCACTTATAATCTCATCTTTTAGTATTTTAAGGCAGCTAAACTATAAAAGAATGCTTGCATTTTCATCAGTTGAAAACATGGGAATTATAGCATTAGGACTTGGAGTTGGTAGCAAGGTTGCTGTATTTGGTGCACTATTACATTCATTAGTTCATGCTTTTGGAAAGTCTATGTTATTCTTAACAGCAGGGAATATACTAAGTGCATATAAAACTAAACGTATAGACAAAATTAATTCACTAATAAAAACTATGCCAATGAATGCTGTATTTCTTATTTTGGGAATGCTTGTTATAACCGGAGCACCACCATTTCCAGCTTTTTTTAGTGAGTATTATATAATTGTAGGAACCGTTGAAACTGGTAATTACTTTATCACAGCACTATACAGTTTTTGTTTGTTATTAGTTTTCGCTGGATTTCTCCGGGTTTTTATTAAGATAGTTTTTAATACTGAACCTGGTGTTAAATATGCTAAAATGGAAGAGGATAAAGAAAATATATTGCCACTCGCTTTGTGTTTTGTTTCAATTATTATTATGAGTTTACTTATGAATGGTTATTTGTCTAGTATGATAAATAATGCAGTTTCAATTATTTGTGATTAGGAAGTGAAAATATGAAAATAACAGATACTATAAATAGTTTAGAGGAATTAAATTTTGATTTAAAATACGAAGTTAAAAATAATAATGAGTTATACGTTACAGTAAAAGCTGACCAGATCAGAAAAATTGTACTTATTTGCGTTGAATTGTATAAATTTAATTATATTTGTGAATTTTCTATTGAAGACAAAGAACGTTCAATAAATTGCGTGTTTTCAAACAGTAAGCAAGGGTATTATGTAATTTGTAGATATGTTACTGAAAATCACCCAATTGATCTAAGTAATATAATTTATCAAAGCAGATTATTTCAAAGAGAAATTAATAAAGATTTTGATTATAAGGTTAAAGAGGTTTCGGGCACTGGTGCCTATCAAGTTGCAGTGGGGCCCGTGCACGCAGGAATAATTGAACCAGGCCATTTTAGGTTTAGTGTTATGGGTGAACCCATAGAAAATCTTGAAATAAGGCTTAGGTACAAACATAGAGGAATAGAAAAGCAATGTGAAGACATAAATGCAAATTCTTTAAATCTTATGTTTGAACGAGTGTCAGGGGAATCAACCGTAGCTTATGGAGAAGCTTACGCCATTCTGGTAGAAAAGATTCAGGATTTAGAGGTTAGTAAAGAAATTAAGGCTTTTAGAACTGTTCTTTTAGAACTTGAGCGGATATATAATTATATGGACGATTTAGGTGGGATTGCAAATGACATAGGGTATAGTTATGTAGCCAAAAAATTCGGTTATTTTTCTGAAATTATTCATCAGTTATGTGAAAGAGTAAGTGGGAGCAGGTTTATGAGAAATGCCATAGTTCCGCTTGGAATAAATATCGATTTTAATGAAAAGAAAAAGAATGATATTATAGAAACACTGCAAAGCCTTAAATCACGGGTAAGTAGTATATATAAAATGAGTTTAAATGCAGTTTCGTTTTTAGACAGAGTAGAAGATACAGGAATGGTAAGTAGGGTTATAGCTAAAAAGCTATGTATGACTGGTGTGGTAGCAAGGGCATGTAATTTAAAATATGATGTTAGAGTAGCATTTCCATATGAGTTATATAAGGAAATAAAAAAGGGCATAAATATTGAATCAAAAGGCGGAGTTTTTGAAAGATACAAATTGAAAGGGCTTGAACTTAATGACGCTTTTAATTTTATAGAAAAAGCACTGACTTATATAAATACAGACATAAAAAGAGAAAAAAAAGAAATTTGTTTAAAAGAGGGTTTCGAGGCAATAGTTTCTGTTGAAACAGTGAAGGGTGAGCTAGTAGTTTATGCTTTGACAGGAAAAGAAAATAAGTTTAGTAGAATTTATTTTAAAACTCCTTCTTTTACTAATTGGCCAGGTGTGAGTGAGGCAGTTCTTGGAGAAATTATTCCGGATTTTCCTCTTATTAATAAAAGCTTTAATATGTCTTATTCTGAGAATGATAGGTAGGGATTAAAATGAACAATATATTTGATAGAATAAAATACGGAACTGAAACAATTAAAGATCCACTTAAAAGCAATGAATTTTCTTATGGAAAAATAATTGCTAAAGAGAATGTATGTGATAATTGCGAAAAGTGCACTAACATTTGCCTGGTGGATGCTATAAAGATTAATACTGTTGGGAATTGTGAACATCAAGTAAACATTGACAACAAAAAATGTATTTACTGTAGGAATTGTATTGATATTTGCCCTAAATCTGTTTTAAATATGTCATCAGATTATAAAATGGCAGAATTAGAACTTGCGGGTGATAAGCTTCGGGAGAAGATATATAATACATTCAAGAGATCACTTGTATTAAGAGTAATAGATACTGGTTCTTGTAATGCTTGTATGTCTGAACTTTCTGCACTTCAAAATACATTTTATGATATTTCTAGGTTTGGAATTAATGTAGCAGCGTCTCCAAGGCATGCAGATGGATTAGTAGTAACCGGACCAGTAACTAAAAATATGAAAGAAGCACTAGAGAAGACCTATCATGCCATGGCTCAGCCTAAAATAGTTATAGCTGTAGGTAGTTGTGCATATAATGGAGGTTTGTTTAAAGAGGGAGACGGAGTTTATGATGTAGTAAAGAACATTCTTCCTGTAGATTTGGTGATTCCAGGATGTCCTCCTTCTCCACAGGCAATTATTTTTGGTCTTCTTAAACTAATGGATAAAATTTAAAAAACGGAGAAGTTTTTAATTTATAAAATTGTAACCTAGTAAGCGTCAAATTGTCCTTATCTTAAATAAAGGACAATTTGACGTTTCATTTTTCTAGATTAATAATGATAAACAAATTTGGAATCTTTATAAATTACAATAGAAAAATTATATGTGCAAACGGTTGCATTAATTTAAAAAATTATGTATAATAATTATAAAAGCTAGAGTTATACTAAATCTAAAACTTAGAAACAATAAAAATCAAGTTAATTATTTAATAATTGGGTGGTATTAAAGATGAATATAGGAGGCGGATTTAATGGATAATAGTAATCTTCCAAGAGTTGCTTATTTTTGTATGGAGTATGGGCTGCATTCTGATTTTAAGGCTTATGCAGGTGGCCTGGGAATACTTGCAGGTGACCATTTAAAAGGAGCAAAGGATTTAAATTTACCGTTAGTGGGAATAGGGCTTAAGTGGAAACAGGGATACACTGAGCAATTTTTAGATGAAAATGGAAAGGTATTTGATACATATCATAATTATGATTATGATTTTTTAGAAGATACGAAAGTAAAAGTAACTGTTAAAATTCGAAATTTAGATATTGTATGTAAAGTTTGGAAATTAGAGGAATTTGGAAATAATCCAATATATCTTTTGGATACTGATATACCAGAGAATGGAGATAGGTGGATAACAGGGCAATTGTATGGTTGGTTTGGAGAAGAAAGAATTGCTCAAGAAATAGTATTAGGTATTGGCGGGATAAAGGCTTTAAGGGCTCTAGAGCTTCCTATAGATGTATATCATTTCAATGAGGGTCATGCAGCACTTGCAGCTACAGAGCTTATTAAAGAAAAAATTCAATCGGGATATAGCTTTGAGGAAGCTTGGAGCAAAACCCGCGCGGAAGTAGTATTTACAACTCATACTCCAATAGTTGAAGGTAATGAATCTCATGATGTTGATAAGTTAGAGTATATGGGAGCATTTAATGGGCTAAGTAGAAATCAAATGATTATACTTGGTGGAGAGCCCTTTAATATGACTGTAGCAGGACTTAGACTTTCAAGAAAGGCTAATGCAGTAGCGCAGCTTCACATGGAGACTGCAAATAAAATGTGGAGAACTGTTGCTGGAAGATCTGAAATTATTGGTATAACTAATGGGATTCATAAACCATCTTGGGTAGATGATAGAATAACTAAGGCATATGAGAACAATGGAGACCTTTGGGGTGCTCACTTAACTGTTAAAAAGGAATTATTAGAGTTTATTAAAGAAAGGACGGGTGCTACGCTTTCAGCAGATAAGTTGCTAATTGGATTTTCAAGAAGGGCTGCACCTTATAAGAGAAGTGATTTGATCTTTACTAGTGAAGATATTATTTCACCACTACTTAAAAGTGGAAAGGTTCAAATTGTGTTCTCAGGAAAAGCTCATCCTCTTGATGATACAGGAAAAGAAATAGTAGCAAAACTTGTACGCATGATGAAGAAATATCCAAATAGTGTAGTGTTTTTAGAAAATTATGATATGAATATTGGGAGAATGTTAACTAGAGGCTCAGATATTTGGTTAAACAACCCAAGAAGGCCTTTAGAAGCAAGTGGAACTTCAGGAATGAAAGCTGCAATGAATGGTGTGCTTAACTGTTCTATTTTAGATGGCTGGTGGCCAGAAGCTTGCAATGATGGTGTAAATGGATGGCAGTTTGGAGATGCGGTGGGTCTTGATGATTTATCAGAAGTGGAGTTAGATAAACATGATACGCAGGCTCTCTATGATACTTTAATAAATAGAGTTATGCCTACTTACTATGAAAATACAGAAAAGTGGGTAGAAATGATGAAGGAAAGTATTAAAACTACAAGCTATGAATTCTCAGTAGAAAGAATGTTAGATGAATATTATAACAAGATGTATATAAAGTAAAAATTAGTATATAAAATAAATAGCGAATAGAAGGCATGCTCATACCTTCTATTCGCTATTTCTATGTTCTATTTAATTAAAGTTTCGAAGTTGTTTTGTATTTACATGTAAATTATTAAACTACTTTTACAATCCAGCCTTCAGGTGCGGCTACATCTCCAAACTGGATGCCATAAAGAGTATCATAAAGTTTTTTAGTCACTGGGCCTACTTCTGTTTCACTGTGGAAAACATGAAGAGTGCATTTGTATTCTATACCACCAATAGGTGTTATTACTGCAGCGGTTCCGCATGCACCAGCTTCTTTAAATTCAGTAAGATTACTTATTAGAACATCTCTTTCTTGTACTTCCATTTTTAAATATTCTTTAGCAATATGCATCAACGAGTATTTAGTTATGCTAGGAAGTATTGATGGTGATTTCGGAGTTACAAATATATTGTCATTAGTGATTCCAAAGAAGTTTGCAGCACCAACTTCTTCAATTTTAGTATGAGTTGCAGGATCAAGGTAAATACAGTCTGCAAAACCTTTTGATGCAGCGTGTTTATGAGCAAGAAGGCTTGCGGCATAGTTTCCTCCAACTTTTACATCTCCAGTTCCATGAGGTGCAGCTCGATCATATCCCTCAGATGCCATAAAGTTTACTGGAACCATTCCACCTTTGAAGTACGGACCTACTGGGCAACAGAATACTCCAAATAAAAATTCAGGAGCTGGACCTACTCCGAGGTTATCCCCAACACCTATCACATATGGCCTAACATAAAGAGTTGCTCCAGTTCCGTATGGAGGAACAAAAGCTTCATTTGCTTTAACAACTTGGTTGCAAGCATCAACAAATTTGTCAATTGGAATTTGAGGCATGAGAACTCGATCACAACTATTCATCATACGTTTGGCATTCTCAGTAGGTCTGAACAATTGGATGCTACCATCCTTTGTGCGATAAGCCTTTAAACCCTCAAAACATTGCTGACCATAATGAAGAGCTGTTGAAGCCTCACTTATAGAAAGATTGTTATCTTCAACTAAATTTCCATCATCCCATTTGCCATCTTTCCATATAGAAATATAACGTAAGTCCGTTTTGCTATAAGCAAAACCTAATTTACTCCAATCAATATTAACATTTGCGCTCATATTTATTCCTCCTAATATATAAAGTTTTAATTTACGATATAAGATATTTTGTATAGTTCTAGAAAGATGATGATAAATTCTAAATTTTACAAAAATTCGTATAATCTTTAATATGAGTACTATTATATCATAGAATATGTATGACAATAGTATTATCAGTATTTTAATAAATTGAATTCAAGATAGTTTTAAAAAGAAAAAAAAATTGCATTAATAAGATATAAATACCTTTAAAATAATTTTTTAAAGCAGTTTTTGCATAAGGTAGTTTTACCCTTGTTTGTAGAAAGGCGATCATCCGCGGAAACTGGTTTTCTACATATTTCACATATAAATTTTGAAGTGGAATTACAAAGTGGAGAAGGTTTTGTTTTATTTGTTTTAGTCTTTATTGTATTTGTTTTAGAACCAATTGTATTTTTTTTATTTGAGGGTGGATCGTAATCTATGGCTTGTACCTTTTCATCTCTTTGATTTATTAAGTAATTCATAGAATATGTACTTTCCCCAAAAAGTTCTAATTCAAATCTCGGATTTTCCGCATCATAAAACTCCTCAATAATAAGTCTTGTAACTTGTGCATCATTTACTATAAGACCACTTTTTTCTATACCATCGAAAATACTTTTTGTTATGTTATTTGTATCAGGGTGCCTTTTTATACTTTTATAATATACCTTTAGAACGGCAATAAGAGATTCAGTTAAAAAAATATTAGAATTTTGAATTCTACATTGATAAGCGATTTCTTCTTCATACAAAGCATATCTATCATGGTATTTGCCAGAGTTATAAGGCAAAATAGCCCTTCCATTCATATTAAAAAGTTTAAAATTAGATTTTGAAATAGGCGAACCTTTTATTATTACCTTTGCATAGGTGTCATTCATATGTTCCTCCTAGAATCTGTTATAAAATAAATAATTGCATATATATGATTATATCATAAAAAGGTATATAAAAATTTGATATGATAAACCTAATAAAGTATAATAAATTGTGTTATTCATAAAAAGAAATTGTATAGACTATACTAAAGGTGGGTAAAAACAATGAAAAAAGATATTAAAATACTTGCAATTGAATCAAGTTGTGATGAGACCGCGGCGGCAGTAGTGGTAAATGGTCGCGCGGTTCTATCAAATATAATTGCATCACAAATTAATATACATGAAAAATTTGGAGGAGTTGTGCCGGAAGTGGCATCCAGAAAACACATAGAAGTAATAAGTGCTGTAGTTCAAGAATCATTGGACGAAGCTAAAGTTACATTAGATGATATAGATGCAATTGGAGTAACTTATGGACCAGGACTAGTAGGAGCGTTACTTGTAGGTGTTCAATATGCTAAGGGTCTGGCGTACGCAACTAATAAACCACTAATTGGAGTTAATCATATAGAAGGTCATATAAGTGCTAATTTTATTCAATATAAGGACCTTAAGCCACCTTTTATGTGTTTGGTAGTTTCAGGTGGGCACACATTTATTGTATATATGAAAGATTATGGAGATTTTGAAGTAATGGCTCAAACTAGAGATGATGCAGCAGGTGAAGCGTTTGACAAGGTTGCCCGGGCTATTGGCCTTGGGTATCCTGGTGGACCTAAAATAGATAAAATATCAAAAGAAGGAAACGCGGATGCTATAAAGTTCCCAAAAGCTAAATTTCATGATGATACTTTAGATTTTTCTTTTAGTGGAGTTAAATCTTCAGTGCTGAATTATATAAATAAAATGAATATGAAAAATGAGACAATTAATATACCAGATGTGGCAGCATCTTTTCAAAAAGCAGTAGTTACTGTTCTGGTAGAACATGCATTGCAGGCATGTAAAATTAAAGGGGTAGATAAAATAACTATAGCTGGTGGTGTGGCGTCAAATTCTTGCCTAAGAGAGACAATGACATCAGAAGGCCAAAAGAAAAATATAAAGGTTTTGTTCCCAGAAATGGTGCTTTGCACTGATAATGCAGCTATGATTGGAAGTGCGGCTTATTTTGAATTTATTAAGGGCAAAGTAGCTGGACTAACGCTGAATGCAATACCAAATTTAAAACTTGGAGAAAGATAGGATATTACAATGTAATATCCTTTTCTTTAAGTTTTTTGTTAATAAATCTTTGTGAGAGAAGTACCACAATTGCCATTGTGGGTACTGCAAGAAACATACCAATAACTCCAAAGGTTCCACCACCTATGAGTATGGAAAGGATAATAAGCAAAGGGCTTAAGCCAACAGATTTTCCGAGAATTTTTGGTCCTAAATACAATCCATCAAATTGTTGAAGTATAATAATGAATAGAAGTACCCAAAAAGCTTTTATTGGGCTAATAAATAGAGTAATAAAAAAAGCGGGAATCATTCCAATTAATGGACCGAAATAAGGAATCATATTTGTAATTCCAACTATTAAACTTATAAGTAAAACATTAGGCATTTTTAAAATGCTAAGTCCTATATAACATATAATTCCAATAATAATAGAATCAATAAATTTTCCCACAATAAAACCTGAAAAAATATCATTTGCTTCTCTACCAAAATTTATAAAAGCTTCTGCATTTTCTTTTTTTAACAATGCATAAACTAGTTTTTTTGCATTCAATATTAAAGATTCCTTATCTTTTAGTAGATACAAAGAGACAACAAATCCCAATATAAACTTCATAAAAGAAGAAGTAAAACCTATAGCTGTTAGAAAAGCAGCATTGATACCGGTATTTAGATACGTGCTTAGATTAGATAATAATGTTGAACCTGTTTCATCTAAATATTTAGTTATACCATATTTATCTAGTAATTGAACTTTGTCCATATTGTTATAAAACCAAATTCGAGTATTAGATATATATTCAGGAGTAGATTGGGTAAGTTCGCGGATGCTAGAGCCTATATTAGGAGTTAGTATTGTTATACTGAAAACTATAATTCCTAAAACAAAAATATACATAATAAGTAAAGTTATAAAACGTTTTGTATGAAATTTTTTTTCAATACTAACCATTATAGGATTTAATAAGTAAGCTATTCCAAATGCCCATATGAATGAACTTATATATGAAATAAAAACACTAACAGCGTCTGTTAATATTTCTATGTCATTAACAACTCTAAATAAAATAAATGACAATAAAATTATAGGAATTAGATGTAAATATGAAAATTTTTTATCTTTAAACAAGTGCAATTCACTTCCTCATTTAATAGTTATTTTAGTAATAATGCAGATGTTATAATTATATCATAAATATTAAATATAAAAGACATTTATATGATTTATGATATGAAATAAATTGTAAATTTGTAAATAGAATGATACACTTTGTTTATGCATAATAAATATTAGGAATAGGAGGAAAAATATGTACAGAGTACTCCTGGTTAATGATTGCAAATTAGAAAATTTCATTATGAGAGACATGATTATAAGGTTAGGATATGAAGTATTTATAAGTGACGAAAATACAGCAGTTAATGATGTTAGTGAGTTAGGTTGTAATGTAATTATAGCAAATTTTATTATGAAAGAAAAAACAGGTGATAAGATACTTGAGCAAATAAAGGGTAGCCATCCCCATATTAAGTGTATTTTATCCTCAAGTAATGACATCAAGTTAGAGGATTTTAACAAAAGAGCAGTAGATGCGTTTATACACACACCAATAACCATAGAAAAGTTAGATGGGGTGATTAAGGAAAATAAGCAATTATTTAATGAAGACAAGAAACACGTGAAATCAATATTCTGTACTTATTGTGGGGAAAAATTATATGATAGTGATGAACAAGCAAAATTTTGTAATTATTGCGGGAAAAAGTATAAATTCTAAACAATGAGTACATGATTATTTTAAATAATTATGTACTCATTATTTATTTAAATTAAAAGAAATTAAGAAATATAAAATATATTAAAAAATTAAAAATTTTCGATTGATACCATAATATAAGTGGAGTATAATAATCTGTGTTTCAATGTTTAAATGTATAGATGTTTCAAAATAATAATTATTCTTATGACTTTGAAAAAGGAGCGAAATTATGGCAATCCATCAGAATAAAACAAAAAAAAATTTTAAGTTACGCATTATGATAATATGTTTATTTTTAAGCATATCTACATTGATGGCTTGTTCAAATAAAATTGAAGAAATTAATAAAAATGCAATTATAAATGAACAAATTGTGCCTAGTATTAAAGAAACTGAAATTAAAAGTGAAAAGCAAACAGTAGAGAATACTAAGTTCATAAAAATAGCTTTTGAGAAGAATAACAACGTTTATGTTTACGATGAAACAAATCAACAGATTAAGTCATTAGGTGATAATTCAGAATTAAAAGATTTATCAGTGTTATCACCAAATAAAACAAAAATAGTATTTAGATATTTCAACGAAGGAAAAGCTACATACCCTCCACATGTAATTGTGTATGATGTTATAACTGGAAAACTAACAGATATTGCTATAAATAATGAAAATGTTCAACAGATAGTTGAACTTAAATGGATAGATAATGAAAATATTTTGGTTACAGGACACATTAATCCGTCAGCTTCAGGTTACGGCGTATACAACATAAAAAGTAAAGCAGAGATAATATCTTGTATTGGAACAATAAGAGATGTCACTATAAATAATAAAAATATTTTATATAGCAATACACCACATACATTTCCACAGGTAAAGGCAAATCTATATTTTAATGATAATAAAATTTTTGAAACTAATGTGGACAAGGAAGAGATATCTGATGGGGTAATATCTAAGGACGGCAAAATAGTTGCATTTAGAAGTTCTGTTGCAGATGAAAAGAAAATAAATGGTGTTGTGGGTTCTTATCTTAATGTAGCCAATATTAACAGTGATGGAAAAGGTATAGATAATTTATTAAGGATAGCTATAGGTAGTGATATAAATGGAGAATTGAAATTTGATGACAAAAACAATTTAAACATTATAAGTGATGAATTTATATATAAATTAAAACAAGGAAAGCTCTACAAGGAAAAAAATATCTTGAAAAAGCAAGAAGAACTTTCTGCTGAGCAACTAAAAAAGTTTAAAGAAATATTTGCCAAACAATTTCCCAAAGACGTTATTTCAGATAAAACATTGTTGGAAAATATAGATATTTATAATATGGTAGTATTTTAGATGCAAAATTTGCTATAATGATTTCAATGATTATGGAAAAATTGTGAAAGAGGGGTTAGTATGAAAAAGAAAAATTCTTATAGTGCTATAAACACAAAAACTAAAGTTAAGAGTATCCCGAAACTAATATGTGGGAAATTGGGAATATTATTAAGTATTGTTATTCCAATAGCTATACTAATAGCTTATTCTATGAATGAGAACTTTTTTTTAATTACGAGAATTTTATTGATTTTTGTTTTAATCATAAGTATAGCTGCTTACCTAAAAGGCGAAATTATTTATTCTCATCCCAAACAATCACATTATAATAATGTAGTAGGTAAAAATAAGACTATAACACATAAAAAATCTAACATAAACTTTTCATTTTCACTGAAAAATGGAACAGTTCAAATTATATTACTAATACTAATACTTTTAGTATTAACTTATTTAGTACAGGTTATATATAAAGTAATTATATAATTACTTTATATATATTCAATTTAAAAAAAAGATGATTTAGTAGATTCTAAGGCATAAAAAAAGTAAACTTATCTTTTACTTTTTTATGCTTTTATTTTATTTTAAATACAAAAGGAGAATTAAAATGAATAAGAATTATAAATTTTTTAGACATAAAGATTGTGAATATTTTCCATGCCATAAAGTTAAAGATAATGAAAAATTTAATTGTCTATTTTGTTATTGTCCGCTTTATTTTCTTGAAGAATGTGGTGGAAATGGGAAACTTATAAATGGTATTAAGGATTGTTCAGCTTGTTTGATTCCACACTCTGAAAACGGATACGAATACGTAGTAGGTAAGATAGTGGAAGTCAATAAAACAAAAAGAAAATAATTTGCATGTTGTTTATTTATTATGGTTAATAAACAAACAATAATAAGCAATATTTAGTATAAAAGTTTCTAAATATAAGGGATATATAGAAAAAGAAGTCAATGAAATTATAAAACCGGTGAATGCTGATTTTGCTTATTTTAATAGATATTAAATGTAGTATGAATAGAGAAGATAATTGTAGTGATTATTGGCAACTAATTAAAACGTATAAACGAGTAAGAAAAGATATTTATGATGTGTTTTTGAAGAAATCTTGCATTTTAGTTTGTTAAAGGCTATAATTAAAGGACAGATTAATAGAATTAAATAGTTTTACAAAAATATAGGTTAAAAAAGGCACTGTAGAATCAGCGCCTTTTTTATACCTAAAATCAAACTAGTATAAAATATCCGAATAATAGCAAGTAGTTTAAGTTTGCACATTAGTTTAACAATCATAATTATGATTGTTTTAAATGGATATACTAAGTACATAATGCAGTTTAAAATTATTATACATATGGAGGTAATAACATGAAAGTTAATAGGAGATTTGAGTTATTTAAAGACGTAACAGATGATGATTGGAATAATTGGGAATGGCAAGTCAAAAACAGAATTGAAACTGTAGAAGAACTTAAAAAATACATACCATTAACGAAGGGAGAAGAAGAGGGGGCGCAAAAATGTCTTCAAACATTAAGAATGGCAATAACTCCTTATTATATAGCGTTAATAGATCCGAGTGACCCTCATGATCCAATAAGAAAACAAGCTATACCAACGGAACTTGAATTGCATAAAGCAGATGCTGATTTATTGGATCCATTACATGAAGATGCAGATTCTCCTGTTCCAGGGCTAACTCATAGATACCCAGACAGAGTATTATTACTAATAACCGATATGTGCTCTATGTACTGTAGGCATTGTACAAGAAGAAGATTTGCAGGACAAAATGATACTTCTATGCCAATGGATCGAATAGATAAGGCGATTGAGTATATCAGAAATAATCCGCAAGTTAGAGATGTATTATTATCAGGTGGAGATGCGCTACTTGTGTCTGACGATAAATTAGAATATATAATTAAAAAATTAAGAGAAATAAAGCACGTTGAAATAATAAGACTGGGGTCAAGAGTGCCGGTGGTTCTTCCTCAAAGAATCACTAAAGAATTGGTTGACATGTTAAAAAAATATCACCCGATTTGGTTAAACACTCATTTTAATCATCCCAATGAAATTACGGAGGAGTCAAAATTTGCTTGCGAGAGACTTGCAGATGCGGGGGTTCCTTTAGGCAACCAAACAGTTCTTCTAAGAGGAGTAAATGACTGTACACATATTATGATGGATTTAGTTCATGAATTAGTTAAAATTAGAGTTAGGCCTTATTATATCTATCAATGTGACCTTTCGATGGGAATTGAGCACTTTAGAACTCCTGTATCTAAAGGAATAGAGATTATTGAAGCTTTAAGAGGACATACTTCTGGATTTTGTGTGCCAACATTCGTAGTTGATGCTCCAGGTGGTGGTGGAAAAATTCCAGTAATGCCAGAGTATGTTATATCTCAAAGTCCAGACAAGGTAGTATTAAGAAACTTTGAAGGCGTCATAACTACCTATGAGCAACCAACGAGTTATACTTCAAGTTGTCATTGTGAAGTATGCGAAGGCGGCAAAAAGGTTCATAAAGTAGGAGTGGCAGGGTTATTAAATGGCGAGAAAATGTCCATGGACCCAGTTGGGCTTGAGAGAAATTTAAGAGCGCATAAAGAGTAAAATAAAAATGTTATAAATAATAATCCAAGAGATAAATCTTTTGGATTATTATTTTGGGTTATATTAGGGCAAATAAGTAACAATTTTTAAAATATATTATAAAATAGTAGTATAAGAAATTATAGGAGGGTAAATTTGCTAACCCTAAAAATTGGATCAAAAGGAACGATAGTAATGGAAATTCAATCACTACTTAATAAATTAGGTTATAATGTGGGAGTCATAGACGGGGTTTATGGACCTAGAACTGCAGAGGCAGTGAGCAAATTCCAAAGATATTTTGGTTTTACACCTACTGGCGAAATAAATGAAGGTACTTATAAACTTATTAATAGATTTTTATTAGGATTTGATACTTATAAAATTAAACCGGGGGATACGCTAAGCTCTATAGCAAAGAAGTATTATACGACTCTTGCAAGTATAGTTACAGCTAATCCTAAGGTGAATTCAAATAATTTACGGATTGGTGAAGTGATTACAGTTCCATACTCATTGGATGTTGTTTATACAAATATTGATTACACCTATGACATTATGAAAAAAGATCTAGAAGGATTAAAGGCAAGATATCCATTTATTGAAGTCGCTAGTGCAGGTAAAAGTGAACTTGGAAAAGAACTTTATTATGTGAAACTAGGGAGTGGACCTAATAAAGTCTTTTATAACGGGGCTCATCATGCTATTGAATGGATTACCACACCATTCTTAATGAAATTTATTGAAAATTTTTCTAAAGCTTATGCGCAGGGTCTACCAATAGAAGGTTATAATACTTTGGATATATGGAATAAAAGTACTATATATGTTATGCCTATGGTAAATCCAGATGGAGTTGACTTAGTGCTTAATGGCCTAGAAAAGAGTAACCCTTATTATTATGATTTAATAAAATGGAATAATGGCAGCTCAAATTTTTCTAGAACTTGGAGTGCTAATGTACGGGGAGTAGACCTTAACCATAACTATGATGCTATGTGGCAAGAATCCAAGGATGCAGAAAAAAGCTATGGAGTATATGGACCAGGACCATCAAGATATGGCGGCACTGCACCAGAGTCAGAAACAGAGTCTAGGGCTGTGGCAGACTTAACAAGAAAAAATAACTTTAGGTTAGTAATTGCATATCATACTCAAGGTGAAGTGATATACTGGAATTTTCAAAATTTAGCAACAGCTGAAGCTAAAAAAATAGCATTAATATTTTCCGGATTAAATGGTTATGAACTAGGCGAACCCACTGGAATTACAAGCTATGCCGGATATAAAGATTGGTTTATAGAAAAATTTGGAAGACCAGGCTATACCATTGAGGTTGGACGTGGAGTAAATCCCCTTCCAATAACTCAATTTAATAATATTTATAGAAACAACATTAAAGTATTACTAGAAGGGGCATTAGTTTAACTATTTATAAACATTCAATGATTATTAAATAATAATATAACGCATATATCTTTTTGTAATTAGAGATATATGCGTTATATTAATTTATATTAAAGATAAAATTGGTAATTACAATTATTTTGCATTTTATGAACATTACATAATATTAGTTTGTTAATTAGTTTTAATTATATGTTGCCAATTGGAAGGCAAGTTTAAATAATCGCTTCTAATATGCTCAAAATTATTTACTACTACTACGCCTGGTCCTTCCACAGACATTGTGATATTGTCTTCGCCTACACTAAGATGTGGACCAACATATGGGAAAACCTTCATTTTTATCACAAATCTAAAATTTGTATTAGGTTGTTCTTTACTTAAAATTTCAACATCCCAAGGGTCAACCCTTGGTGTTCCAGTTAGGAATTTTGTATAATAGTCACCAACTGATTTATATATATAAGGCATAAGCAGAGAGCAGAGAATATCGTGATGTATTTGTTCCTGTTAACCTTGAAGTGGTTTATTTGTAAGAGCATAAACACTAGATGAGGGAAGGTAAATACACATAATGCTTATAAATAATAGTGCTATAACTATTTTTTTCTTCATAATTATTTTCCTCCAAAAGTAACTTTTTTATAGTATTCATTAAATGGTTAATTATTATCCCATGAAGGTTATTTTTGAAATCAAAATTTAAGAAGATAATTTGTAGCATCACAATTAAATACAAGTTTGACACAAAATATTTAACATATATATAATCAATGAATAACTTAAACAGAGTAATTAGTATTAACTTGCATAGAAGGTGTCTCGCTAACATAAGTCTGAATCACACCAGTAGCAATTTTATAATATCTACATAAATCTAAATATATTTTACGTAGAACAGCTTGATTTAGCATCAAACTATAATATATAAAAATGGTGTTTAATGGTATAATTTGTATGGCGATTAAGTCGCAATTGTAAAAAAATACGATGAATTGGTATTAAGCTAAACATCTTTTACAAGTGTGTATACGAATATAATATTAAAAGGGTAGGTGAATTATAAATGAAGAAATTTTTAGGACTTATTTTTGTATTGATTTTAATGACAACTTTATTGGCAGGCTGTAAAAAAGAAGTTGTTGCTCCCCAAAGTATACAACAAGACTCCTTACCAGCGCAGATGTCTATAGAAAAAGTAAATTATAAATCTTCTGTTACTAATATCAAATTCACAATAATAAATAAAGTAAATACCGTTGTATCATTCGGAGAGGATTACTCTCTCCAAAAAAATGAAAATAAAAAGTGGGTTGATATTCCTTTTAAAAAAGACATTGCATTTGCTGCTATAGCGTATATTTTAAATCCCAATAAAAAATATGAAGGAAACATAACTTTAACTGCGTCTGATTATAAATTTAACACAGGAAGATACCGAATAATTAAACGATGCTATATTAAGGATAAGGATTATTTTAATATAGGGCGTGATTTTTATATTGAATAAAAAACTTGTAATATAACAGTTATTATAGTATTACACAATTTTCTTAACTATCGTATCAATTGCAATTTTACGATAGTTGAACAATTGTATCTTATTGTGGCTTATAGAGAAAAAATAATATTGAGGAGTGTGTTGGTTATAAAGATAAAGAAAATAATTTTGGTTGTAGTAACAATATTAATTATTATTGCAATAGGAATTTTTAGCCTTGTAAACACATTGTTTTATAGTATGACGAGATTACCAGCAGGGGACTATTTAAGCGAATCTACATCATCAAATGGAACTTATACAATTAAAACATATCTTTGCAATGGCGGGGCAACAGTGGCTTATGCAGTTAGAGGTGAATTAATAACAAATACTAAAAATAATAAGGTAAAGAATATTTACTGGGATTATAAAATTGATAAATCTGATATTACTTGGGAAGATGATGATATTGTTATAATTAATGGTCATAAAATAAATCTACCTAATGGTAAATATGATTGGAGAAAGGATAAAAATTAATGTCATGTTTTTTATTATTATGTCTTACTCTTCTAAAATCGTTTATCAATCTTAAATATACGATAGTTGAACAATAGTAGAATATGGTGAATGTGGTACTACCCTGCATACACCATCCAATAGGTGTTACAATATTAACATATTTCATAAATTAACTTGAAAAAGGTGGTTTTATCAGATGTTATATTATTTATACTTTATTACTACAACGTTAATTATATTATGTTTCTTATTAGGTCTTTATTACTTTTCCAAACAAAATTTAGACAATATTTTTGTAAGATTAACAGTGAGTAAAAAAATCTTAATTTTACTGAAATCAAATAAACTAAATCAAAAATATAATAATAAAGTCAAATTTATACTAACTAGTAGTACTATCTTATTAATAATTTTATTTTTATTAATGATGTATTTTATAAAATCAAATCATGACAACATTAAATATATTATATGTATTTTGCTATATCTAGTTGCATTTTTTCCAAATAGATATATTCTAAAATAAAAGTGGAATTATGAAAGATTAAATCAATTATTCTTACATTACATTAAAAGGAGCCATTGTTCTAATATGTCGTCGTAACTACTAAAGATGGCTTTAAACATTGTCCAACCTGAATAACGCTATCAAAACATCAAATGCCACATGATGGATGCCAATTCCATTATGTGGCTCATTTTTATTAGCATTAGTACAATCATAATCTGATTCATTGAGATGGTCTTACAGAAGCTTAAGAGAAGACCAAATTAAATTTTTGTCTAATCACCTTATATTGATTTGAAATTTATAATAAACATATATCAGCCTATATATGTTTATTATTGTTTTAAATAGGACTAAATGGTAAGATTAAACAAATGGGCTGTGTCGAACTTGTAAAATATGACGAAATAAAAATTAAAATGGGGGTGGGTTAAGTGGGTAGAAAAATTTGTTTGGTGATAAGTTCAATTATATTCGTGGGACTTTTAGGATATGGATTTTTATTATATCAGAATAGAAATCTATCTGAAAAAAACTTAACTATAGATATACAAACACAAGTTATCAAAACAATAAAACCACAAAGCAAAATTAGTATTAATAATTTGGATGTAAAAATAGAATTATTTGAAGACGTGTTAGACAAACGATTTATAGTGTATTCATTTGATAATCCAATGGTTGAGTATAGGCATAGTGGGTATGCAATATACGAGATTAAACAGAATGGTAAATTTAAACGCATTTACCTTGCGTGGAGTAGTAAACCATTTAATACTGCATATCTAAATGTAAAACAAGATGGGAAGGAACAAAAATATTTAGTAGTATATGGAACCAATAAGGCTAATGAGAAACAAGTCTACAAGTATACCTCTGGTAAAGAAGAGCGAATTGAAGAGTTTAGTGGAGACTACTTTCTCAAGAAATATCCGATTGATGAAAATCCAATATCTTTTACAGGTGATAATTAGATATATATTAATGAACAATAGTAAAATATAGCGGCAATAAATTCATGGAGGTTACTAAATGTCAAAAGGCATTTTAATGAATATAAAAGATATTCAACCAAGTCAACTATATATAAACTCGCAAAAGTTGGAAAATATATTAAAGTGGTTTACTCCAAGTGATTATGAAAGTTATGATGCTATACCTATTAAAAATTTAAATGGTAAAATTATATTTACTGATGGTCATATGAGGGCATATGCAGCATACATAAAAGGAGTCAAAACAATAAACGTGTATTGGGATGAGGATGAATTAAGTTGGAATGAATATCAGATTTGCGTTGACTGGTGTAATGCAGAAGGAATTAGTTCAATAGAAGATTTAAAAGACAGAGTAGTTGAACCAAGCGAATATGAAATTTTATGGTATGACAGATGTAGAAATATGCATAATCAATTAGGTATATGGTCCTGGCACAATAGTAATTTTAGATGAATATCTAAGGGACAGGAGGATTAATTAATGAAAAATATGGGATTATATTTTGAAATTCCAAATGAGTATGGAAAATACCTCTCTGATATATTAGAACCAATACCTTTTGGTGAGTACCAGTGGTTAATTGATAATGATGAAATACATCTATTGGAAAATAATGAATTTACTAATGAGTTTTTATTTAAGGAAGAAGATAGAATAATATCTGGAGAAAGATTATACAATTCTGCAAAAACAAATAAATATTACATGATTTTTGTCACCTTAAGGGCTTTCTTTAAAAATGGAGATGTTCAACCAGTATCAAGCTATAGAGAATTTTTAGAAAGTGATTGTGAAATTGTACTTGAGGTAGATGACTGTTCCTATGTTATGTTTTGGTGTAAAGATAACCAGTTAATATTGAATATGTATAACTATGCTCTATCAAAAGGTTACGAAAATATTGAGTATATTAGTGAAAAAGATTTGACTGAAAAGAAATATATTATTAATAGATAGTTTGCGACACACTTTTCTAAAAGCTCGTCACAAATACTTATAAAAATTACTAAAAAAATTGGACAGGTTATGTCTATAATGCGAAGTCCAAAAGATATGAAGAACTTGATAGGGTTAGGGCATATCACTGATATTTGAAGACATTTCACAGTTAAAGAGTTGTGTCAAACTTGTATTCTATGGCGAAGTAAAATACTTATAATTATAGCAATATTACTTTTGACCCAAAATTCAAAATTAAATAGGATGGTGATTGTTTATGAGAGTTAGAGTATATGATAAAGATGTTGATAATTATTTTGTTTCGGAAGCATATGCGATAATAAATACTGGATACTATGAAAAATATCTTGTACTTGAAGAAATAGGTAACAAGAAATATTTTAGAATGTTTGATTATTTGGATAAATCAAATGGCGGACCACATTTTCCTGTAAATATAAATGTTATAAGTTCCGATGAATTACCTGAACCGTGGGTATATAAAACAGAACCTGATTTGAAGTATTTTATGGATAAACTTGATACTAAAGATAAATATAAAAGTCTTTATAATTATAGAGGGTATGCTTTTGTTTTTGAACAAAAAGACTTATTAATCGAATTGTTTATTGGAAATAAAGTAACTTTTGAAGAGATGATTGGGAACAACAAACAGATTTGCACAAGGTTAACTGGATGGAATTACATAGAGTCTGAAGAAGATATAGATAACATAATGGAAACATTTGGTGGATTTCATGATTCAGTGTTAAGAACATTAAATTATATAAGTGGTTCCAAAAAGGTTGAACGAGGAATGCATGTTACAGATGATATTAGACAAGTTTCAATGATATTTGATAGTGGTTGGTCTGATAGTATAGAAATTGTTTTTGAAGGAGTGTTGGCACTTAACTTGAGACCTACAAAGGACAATTATACTTCCGAATTATTTTCATCAACTATTTCATTAAAGGATAAAACTATTCTGTTTTATGATGATGAGGTAGATTCAGAAGAGGAAGATTTTGAAGGGACTTGGATAAATGCATTAGGAATGAGATGGAAACTCCTACAAAGTTAAAAAAGTTTTGGCAAGATGAGACGTTATAACGCAATCTTCTAATATTGTTGTGCGACAAGAAGTCGCTAATTAGTAGTGTTTCGTGAGAAACTGCGTTAGTTACTAAACGTATCTCCACTCGAAACTGCACTCCGAGTAATTGGTTTGTAGGTTGCATGAGAGTTAAATACCTAAG
>Ga0209123_1001224_pt1 | contig 26403 bp, 26 predicted proteins | sample BarGraIncu00431A_FD_184500 | JGI IMG/M metagenome (GOLD analysis project Ga0209123, IMG submission 184500) | Arctic peat soil microbial communities from Barrow, Alaska, USA - Barrow Graham LP Incubations 004-31A (SPAdes) (version 2) | ecosystem: Environmental > Terrestrial > Soil > Wetlands >...
AAAATAGCAGTATTAGTAGGTGATGTTGTTTATTCTTTAGCTTTCTCTAAAGTATCAAATTCATTACCAAAAGAATTTGATGAAATTATAGTTAAGTTAACTGAATACATGTGTGCTGCTGAAGTAATTCAAGCAGAAAATGAGTTACCTACCCGTGAAATTTATTTAAATATTATTAAAGGTAAAACAGCATTATTTATGTCTGTTAGTTGCAAAATCGCAGCAGCATTGGCTGGAGCAACAAAAAAGCAAACTGCTAGCATAGAAGAGTATGGATTAAATCTAGGAATGGCATACCAGATAATGGATGATTGTATGGATAAAGACATTAATACTCAACTAAATATAACAGTTGAAGATGCTCAATCATATGGGAACAGAGCAATAGCATCACTTGAGGCCTTTGAAGATTCTTCATGCAAAATAAGTTTAATAAATCTTGTAAATTTTATTCTTAGTCTTTCGCATGCAAAAGCAAGCAGTTCTTAATAAAACTGCTAAACTTTCTAAACAAATACATTAAAAATAGAGTAAGTGGGATTTTAAAATGAAACTATTTAAACATAAATACTTTAACATCGTATGAACAGCACTAGTCTGTCTCATCGCTGGTGCACTTATGAATCTGAATTATATTTTAGTCGGGTCTACTAGTACAAATCCAAATATGTATACAGTAGCATTCATACTTTTATTTATTGGTGCTAATGCTTACTCTATTGGACTTGATCACTTTATATTACCTAATATTAAAAACAAATTTAGCAAAAAATCAAATCCTATTTCAAATACCTAGTAAAATCAAAGTAAATATTCTCTAAAACGAAAGGGGACATATAAACATGAAATTTAAATTATTTAGAAACCTTGTATTTACCTTAGTATTAGCTTTATCTTTTTCAACCTTGGCATTTGCATCTACAACTGGTACCCAAATAAACAAAGAGGTTAATGGTTTAAAAGCCTCCTTAACCTTTGCAAATGAAAAATTGAACCCAGGTAGTAATGAATTTACAATTTCCATACTTGATAAAAATGGAAAGCCTTTACCTAATGCTAATTTAAAAATTACTGCAGCTATGGACACCTCTACTGATATGGGTGGTATGACAGAAGATAAGCCCATGATGATAGACTTAAAAGAAGGTTCCAAAAAAGGCGAATACACAGGAGTGGTAGACTTTAAAACTAAAGGAAAATGGATTATTAAATCTACTTTTGATGTACAAGGGCAACCAAAAAATATTAATTTTAATTTTGACGTACAAAGTGCAGGCCCTAACTTTCTTATAATTGGTGGATTTTCGGTAGTAATTATATTAGTTATAGTTATAGCTGCTCTAAACAAGAAAAAATCTATTAAAGCTTAAAAAGGGAGGAAACATACTAATGGCAGATTTTAAAACACCTTTAAAACATGAATTACCTTCTTCAAAAGTAAAAAAAGAAAAAGACTTATTAAAAAATATAAAGTTTAAAAAATTTATTAAAAGTAAAAAGTATCCTGGAGTATTTCAGTGGCCAGTAGCGATAATTTTCGCCTTTATCGTCTTTGAGTTAATCGCTGGACCTGCTGAGGCTCATAATAACTTTGGTACTGCTGGAACTTGGGTGTTATGGTGGCCACTACTTCCTATCCTTCTACTCTTTTTCGGTAGATTCTGGTGTATTGTATGTCCTTTCGGATTCCTAAATGATGTGGTTCAGAAATTTGTAGGAAACAAAAAACCTGTACCAAAATTTCTAAAAAAATATGGTATTTGGATTATTGATATAACTTTTCTTATGATCACATGGAGTGACCATGTTTGGGGAATAGTTGAGAACCCACGTGGTTCAGGCGTATTGCTTTTAATGATAACAACTGCTGTAATATTCTCTGGTGCACTCTTTGAGAGAAGGACTTGGTGCAGATATCTATGTTTCCTTGGAGGATTATCTGGCAATTATTCCAGAACAGGTATGGTGGAACTACGTGGAACTCCAGAAATATGTAAAAAATGTACAGCAGCTTCTTGTTACAAAGGCACAAGTGAAGTTCCAGGATGTCCAATGTTCGAATTTCCTAAAACAATGGATAGTAGTGCAGAATGTAACTTATGCGGTAATTGCGTTAAGAATTGTCCAAACGATTCTATAACAATCAGTACTCGTATTCCTACTCAAGAATTATGGGATATCAAAAAACCAAAAATTGAAGTTGCATTTTTGGCCATCGTAATTATGGGTATTGTGTTTGTTCAAAACATAACCATGCTAAAAATATGGGACGAAATATTAAAGTCTCTTGAAAATATACTAGGAACAACAAATTATTATATAACCTTTACTGTAACTTTCTTTATAGCTATGCTAATTCCTGTTCTGTTACTACTTTTAACAGGTCTTATTGCTAAAAAATTCAACAAAACTTCCATCATGGAGAACTTTGCAAAATTTGGATATGCTATTATTCCTTTAGACTTAGCAGGACATATAGCTCATAACCTATTTCACTTGCTAGCAGAAGGTAAATCAGTGGGTTACACTTTTATGGGTCTTTTCGGAATGAATTCCCATGGAGCTTCAACTGCAATACTCCCTAGTCCAACTATTCAAATTCTTCAGTATATAATAATTATAATTGGAACTATAGGTTCAATATATACTGCTTATAGAATTGCTAAGAGCAGTCAAACTAAAGGACATCCTTTGGGAACATCAATAGTTTATGCAATTTTAATGATATTACTTGCAGTTGCCAATATATATCTATTTTCACTTCCAATGGCAATGCGTATGTAACAAATAGAAAAAGAAAAGTATTTATGTTTAAAGAAAAAGGCAAGAGATATCTAAAAGCTGTAAGACCTTTTTCTTTCACAGGTCCGGTAATTACAATTAATTTAGAAGCAATTCTATCAATTAAACAGAATGGGTTTCAATTTAAACAGTAATTATATTTCATGCAATATGATACTTAACAATTTTCGTAATATTTCCCTTGACCCTTGATGTAAGGAGGCTTTAATAATGAAAGAATTGACTGTAGATATACACGGTGTATTTTCATCAATTGCAACTAAATACGATAAATTAAACACAATATTAACTTTAAATATAGATAAGCTGTGGAGAAAAAAAGCTGTAAAGCTATGCACAATTAAAGAAAATGATAAAGTATTAGATTTATGTTGTGGTACTGGTAAAATGATAGAACTTGAATGTAGAGCGGTTGGTGAAAATACTACAGTTATAGGCCTAGACTTTAATAAAGAAATGATTAATGTAGGATATAAAAAGCTTAAAGAATCATTAAATAATTATAAATTTGATTTAATTGAGGGAGATGCAATGAAGCTTCCCTTTGAGGATAATACCTTCCAGTGTATCACAATAGCATTTGGTCTTCGGAATGTACCTGATAAAATTAAGGCTATTTCAGAAATGTATAGAGTTTTAAAACCAGGTGGTAAAGTAGTTTGCTTAGAATTGTCTAAGCCTGAAATGCCAGTTCTTAGAAATATATATAACTTATATTTCAATTTTGTACTACCAGTTATTGGCTACTTAGGTACCCAAGATAAAGCAGCCTATTACTATCTAAGAGATTCAGTAAATGGCTTTATGACGAAACCTCAACTACGATATGAATTTAAAAATATTGGTTTTGAAAATTCAGGGTTTAAATCCCTCTCTTGTGGAGTAGCTTCCATACATTATGGCATTAAACCCTTATAAAAATAAAAATACACAACTTTACTATATTAATGTAAAGTTGTACTAATAAAAGGAGTTGTTGTTAATTGCATATTTTAGTTTGTGTAAAACAAGTACCTGATACTACTGAAATTAAAATGGATCCTAAAACAAATACCATGGACAGATCAAGTGCTCCTACCATTATTAATCCTTTTGACGCACATGCTGTTGAAGAAGCAGTTAAAATAAAAAAACAGTTTGGAGGGAAAGTTTCTATTATATCAATGGGACCTCCTCAAGCACAGGAAGTTATTAAAAAATGTATTGAAATGGGTGCAGATGAAGGGTATCTTCTGTCAGACCGTGCCTTTGCAGGATCAGATACATTATCTACTAGCTATATCATTGCTATGGGCATAAAAAAAATATTGGAGATTGAACCAATTGATTTGGTATTCTGTGGTAAACAAGCCATAGATGGTGATACAGCACAAGTTGGACCAGGTATTGCCTGTCGTTTAGGTATGCCTCAGTTGACTTACGTTGAAGCTATTGAAACGTTTGATTTGAAAAAAAATGTTGTTGTCCTCCATAGAAAAATTGATAATGGATATGAAGTTGTGCAATCAAAGCTCCCATGCCTGATAACAGTAGAAAAAGATATTAATGAATTAAGCTTTTCACCCTTTACAAATATGATTAAAGCCGCCCGTTATAAGCCTATTACTTGGGGATTTAATGATTTAAGCGGTGATCTAAGCCAATTGGGATTAAAGGGATCTCCAACTTCTGTACGACGTATTTTTCCACCAGAACAAAGAGCCGGTGGGGAATTGCTTAAAGGTAGTGAGGATGAAGTCGTAAAAACGCTAGTTAATAAATTAAAAGGAGGAATACTTCAATGGCAACTATAGATAGAGAATATTCCGGTGTATGGGTTTTTGTAGAACAGTTGGAAGGAAAACTAGCTTCAGTTACCCTCGAGCTCATTGGCGAAGCAAAAAAGCTTGCTTCTAGCCTAGAAGTACAGGTATCAACAGTTCTTTTAGGAGACAAAGTAGAAACTATTGTGCCTACACTTCTAGAATATGGTGCAGATACAGTTTATATAATTGATGATCCAGTATTTCATTTTTATAGAGCTGAAACTTATAAGAGCGCCTTTTGTTATCTTGTAGAAAAATATAAGCCAGAAATATTATTAATGGGCGCAACAACTACTGGCCGAGATCTTGCTGGTGCAGTTGCAACTACACTAAAGACAGGACTAACTGCAGATTGCACAGCTCTTGATATTGATTTAGAGAAAAAGATTTTACTTGCTAGTAGGCCTGCCTTTGGTGGAAATATTATGGCTACCATTGTATGTAAAGATCATAGACCTCAAATGGCCACTGTCCATCCAAAGGTTATGAAAATGCCTATTCCTGTACCAAATAGGACTGGCATAGTGGTAAGAGAGACATTTTCCATTAAAGAAGAGTCCTTGAAAACTATAGTTCTAAAAATAGTTAAAGATCAAGCAGAAAATGTTAAACTTGAAGACTCAAAAATTATAGTTAGTGGCGGCCGTGGTATACAAAATGAACACGGAGTTAAGCTACTTAATGAACTTGCTGCAGTCCTTGGGGGTGCCATTGCTGGGAGCCGAGGTGCTGTTGAAAAAAGTTTAATTGATCATAAACGTCAAGTTGGTCAGACAGGTCAAACAGTATCTCCAAAACTATATTTCGCAATAGGAATTTCTGGTGCAATACAACATACTGTTGGCTTGCAAGGGTCCGAAACTATAATTGCTATAAATACAGATCCCGAATGTCCTATGATGAAAATTGCTACCTATAGCATTGTTGGAGATGCACTTAAAATATTGCCTAAGTTAATTGAAGTTTTTAAGCAATCTCTATCTGATCTAAAGAATTTAGAGATTAAGAATTCAAATTCCACTATGAAGGGAGGGGTCACCGTTGAGTGAAAAATTTGATGCTATTATTGTTGGAGCTGGTGTAGCTGGACTCTCTGCAGCTTATATTATGTCAAAAGCCGGACTTAAAGTTATTGTAATTGAAAAAGGACAGCACCCTGGTTCAAAAAATGTTATGGGTGGAGTACTCTACCGTCACATGATGGAGGAAATTATTCCTGATTTTTGGAAAGATGCCCCTATAGAGCGTCCTATAGTTGAACAAAACTTATGGATAATGGGTAAAGAATCTGTTACGAAGACCGGCTATAAAGGCATGGAATGGTCTAAAGCTCCATACAATAACTTTACAGTTTTTAGAGGCAAATTTGATCAATGGTTTGCAAAGAAATGTGTTGAAGTCGGAACACTAATTATTAATGAAACAGTAGTAAAAGATTGCATAGTAGAAAATAATAAAGTGGTCGGCGTTCGCACGGACAGGCCTGACGGAGATATTTTGGCTGATGTAGTTGTTCTTGCAGACGGAGTAAATTCGTTGTTAGGTAAAAGTCTTGGTTTCCATAAAGAATGGCGCAAGGATCAGGTAGCTCTTTGTGTTATGGAAGAGTTGAAGTTACCTTCTGAAAAAATCGAAGAAAGGTTTAACCTTGAAAAAGGCATGGGAGCAACCATTGAAATTTTTGGTGATGGGACTATGGGAATGGTGGGTACAGCCTTCATCTATACAAATAAAGATCATTTATCTATTGGATGTGGTGCTTTACTCTCACAAATGTATGAAAAACATATTAAACCTTATGAACTAATAGAATATATAAAAAATCACCCTATAATTAAACCTTTAATTGCAGGAAGTCAGCCCTGCGAATATTACGCACACTTAATTCCAGAAGGTGGTTATAAAAGCATTCCCAAATTAGTGGATAATGGGGTTATAGTTATCGGTGATGCGGCTCAGTTTGTTAACGGTATTCACAGGGAAGGCTCAAACATGGGAATGACTTCAGGACGTTTTGCCGCAGAAACAATTATAAGAGCCAAATCTAAAGGACAATTTGATAAAAGTGTACTTTCTCATTATGAAGATTTAATAAACAAAAGTTATATTATTAAGGATCTAAAAAAATATAAAAATGCTTCCGGTATTCTTGAAGCTAAGCCTGTATACTTTAACCATTACTTTCCTGCATTAAATAAATCTATCAGTGAATTGCTTACTGTAGATGGTATATCTAAATCCGAAAAGCAAAAGCTCATTGGTAAGCATATGAATGGAGACAAATCAACTATATCAACTGCAATTGATATAATAAAAATAATCAAGGCGGTGAAATAATGGATGATATAAAAAACAAAGTTAATATTGATGATAAGTTGTTTTTGAACACTTATAATGCTGACACCATATCTCATTTAATTATCAAAGATCAGGATGTATGTGCTAATTGCAAAGAAAAACCTTGCACCAAATTCTGTCCCGCACGAGTTTATGAATATAAAGATGACAAAATCACTGTAGGATTTGAAGGGTGCCTTGAATGTGGTGCTTGCAGAATCGCATGTCCTAACAATAATATTGACTGGAACTATCCTCGTGGAGGATTTGGTATACAGTTCAGGTTAGCTTAATTAAACAATTTTAAAGGGTGTGCAATATGTTGCACACCCTAAATATTTTTGCTCTTAGTAATATTGTTATTTTATATCTTAAATTTTTGTATCAACATATTCAATTCCTCAGACATTATTTATATATATTCTTAGAAATGTCTATTGCTTTTAATCCTTTATTCTTTATTCTTTATTTCTGACACACGAGCCTGAACAACCCAAATGACCAAAGCACAGCTAAAAACATAGCTTATATACCCTTGAAATCTTGACTTGAAATGAAACATAAAAACGCTAGCATTGGTTTATTGTAATACTTTTTTACAACATGATTCCTATCAGTAATCCAATAGCTACAGCTACATGATATTTTACTCCAACCTTACCAATAAGACCCATAGTCCTACCTTTTGTATTAATATTTTTATCATAAGATAAGAAATCAAATATGGATTTGTAAGGAAAAAATATAAAAACAGTTACCAATACAACTATAGGATAAATGTGTACTAGAACTAAGACTAATGTTAATACCAATAGCAATATTACATTAAAAATCCAAAGTCTCTCAGCATTTTTGATTCCTAACAAAATAGGTAGTGTTTTTCTACCAACTTCTCTATCCTCTTCAATGTCACTTAAATTATTAGACAGCAATATCGTACCAATAAATAGTGCTGTAGGAATTGCAACTAAAACTGTATTTAAACTAATTATACCAGACTGAATATAAATGACTGTTGTCGTTATACCAATTCCCATAGTTACTCCAGCTACAATTTCACCAATTGGAGTATATGAAATAGGGAAAGGTCCAGATGCATATGAAATTGAAATAATATCTCCAATAATTGCAATGAGAATAATATAATAACTTGTTCGCCCTGCAATAAAAAAACCAATTATAAAAACAATAAGTTGAAATAAGAATATTATAAACAAAACTTGTTTGGGAGTAACCTCTCCACTTACTAATGCTTTTTCATCAGCACTCTTTTTGCTATCTGCTCCACATTTAAAGTCAGCGTAATCGTTAATCATATTAGTAGCACTTTGAATAAGTATCATCGCAACTATTAATAATATAAGATAAATAGCATTAAACTTTCCAAAAGCATACTTTGAATAAATTGAACCTAGAATTACAGGAACAATTCCTGCAACAAGGGTTTTTATATCCATAAGCTTTATTATTGATTTAAAACTCATTTTTTATCTCTCCTCACCAAGGGAATCATCTTTATTTAACTTTATAATGGCATTTGTAACTGTCATAAATGATATTAACACATTATTTTCATCAAACATTTCAACACTCCAAACATGAGATGATTTCCCCATATGTATTAGCTTTCCTTTTGCCATAACATAACCTTCTATTTTTTTAGGATTCATATGGCTTGCAGTAATAGTTTGCCCCACTGCTACTTGATCTTTATTTATTTTTTGAAGTGACGCATAACCTGTTATTGTTTCACCAAATGCAATTGTTGCACCCCCATGTAGATAGCCGAAGGTTTGATTATGAAACTGGGTTAAATTCATTTTAGCTTCAAACACACCTTCATACACATGAATATATTCTATATTTAAACCCTCTATTAAATTCATTCTATTCACCACCTATTTTAATATAATCTATTGTATACTCTCTTAGTGTAGCTTCATCAATCTCCACGCCTAGCCCATAGCCTTTAGGTACTTTAATAATACCATTGTGAGCAATTATTTCCGGTTTAATTATATCTTTTTTAAAGTAACGATTTGATGATGATAAATCTCCAGGGATATAAGTATCATTTAAACTAGCTAAATGAACATGCAATATTTTAGAAATTCCACTTTCAACCATGCTTCCAACCCAATACTTAATATCATTTCCCCTGCATAAGTCAATCATTTGCTTTGCATAGTAAATTCCTCCAACACGACCTACTTTTATATTTAATACCTTAAATGCTTTTAACAAAATTGCAGTCTTTAAGTCATTCACTGTTTGAATGCTTTCATCCAGACATATTGGAGTATGAAGCTCTTTTTGAAGTTTTTGATATTCTAAAAAATTTTCTGAATTCAATGGTTCTTCTATGCATTCCAAATTAAATTCATCTAACTTTTTTATTTCACTGATTTGATCAAACTTATAACTTCTATTAGCATCTACCAACAATTGAATGCTTGGATAATTTTCTCTAATAGCCCTTAATTTTTTGAGACCATCTTCAGGTTTAATCTTTAATTTAAAGCGAGTATACCCTTCCTTTTGATAATCCTCAATTTGTTTTATAAGCATTTTAATATCTAGATCTCCTAATACAATGCCTGCATAAATGTCATTATTAGTTTCTTCATTAAATACAAGTTTCATAATGGATAACTTATTCCTTCTAGCATATAAATCTACCAAGGCATTTTCCAGCCCTGCCAGTGCCATGGGGTATGTCATATCAAGATCCTTATGTATATCAAAAGGATGCTCCATATATTTATGAATTATAGCTTTAATATATTTATTTATTAATACTTGCTTCGAAGATACCAATGTCTCCTTTGTATAAAAGGGTTCGTTAAAAGAAACCACTTCACCATACCCTACATTTTGAAGTTCATCCATAGCTTTAATTACAATTGTTTCACGACACTTTATGGAAGCTTGTGATGTTTTGAAGTTAAAATTTAAAGGCATCTTAATATGAAAAAGTTCTATTTGTTTAATTTGCATATATACACCCTCTTATAAATCCTTTCTTAGTATTTTCCCTACTGAATTTTTAGGAAGCTCCTCTAAATAAATAATTTTTTTAGGGATCTTATATTTTGCTAACTTATTTGAAAGATACTCTAATATTTCATGTTCGTATAATGTAGAAACCACATAAAGTATAGGAACCTGTCCCCACTTTTCATCTTTGTCCCCGACCACAACACATTCATTAATCTTCGGGTGTGCATACAAAATATTTTCAATTTCTTTCGGATAAATATTTTCACCGCCAGATATAATTATATTTTTACGTCGAGCAATTACATTTAAAAAACCATCCTCATCTAAATATCCCACATCTTCTGTATTAAAATAACCAGATATGTTTTCTTTACCTAAATATCCATCCATTAACATAGGACTTTTAATTAAAATCTCACCTATCCCTTTTTCATCAGGATTCTCAATACGAATATCCACATTTTCAAGTGGTATTCCTACTGAATCAATTTTTTTCGAATATTTTAATACTGAAAAAGTAGTAGACTGGCTTGTTGTCTCTGTCATCCCATAGGTTTTATATAAAGGAATGTTTCTTATTACGCTTTTTTCAACCAAAGTTTTAGGAATAAATTCCCCACCTATAAGTACTACTCGTAATTTATGTTTCTCTATACGCTCAACAATCCTATTTAACATAGTTGGGACAATGGATATTATATTTATAATACCCCTTTCAATTAAACTTAGTATTTGTTCTTCATCAAATTTTTCCAATATAGTAATTTGAGTCCCGTTGTATAAGCTTCTCATTAAGATAGTTAATCCACTAATATGATACATAGGTAATACTAGAAGCCAATTATCCATCATTGTTACCCCAATACTTTTTTGTGATGCCTTTACATGAGCAAAAAACTGTTTCCACCTAAGGGGAACTGCTTTAAATTCTCCTGTTGTAGCACTTGTATTCATGATAACAGCGATCCTTTCCTCCTCAAACTCTTCTATTAATTTTACATCTTCTCTTTCACTTTGAAACACTTTATTAAAGCATATAAATTTATTGTCATCGGAAAATACAACCTGAACCTTTATCAATTCTAATTGGTTTTTTATTTCACTCTCTGTCAAATGAGTATTTAGCATCAGCACTTCTTTCCCCAAGAGTTGAAGCGCCAAAAAAAACAGTGCCATGTCAACTGAATTATTTGAATAAATAGCAACTCTTTTCTCAGTTTTTACATAGTATGATAGTTTTCCAGCTAAGTCTGTTACCTGTTCATAAACTTCACTGAAAGTTAGATCATTAATGAACTTCTTATTGGGGCTTTCATAATTATATTTTTTAAGCCAATTCATTTTATCTCACCTTTACAAATTTATTTATGGAAATTTAGGAAATTCTTCAAAGTTCGGGTCTCGTTTTTCTTTAAATGCATCTCGACCTTCTTTTGCTTCCTCTGTAGTATAAAATAATAAAGTAGCATCTCCTGCTAATTGTTGTAAACCAGCTAATCCATCTGTATCTGCATTAAATGATGCTTTTAAGAAACGTAGTGCAGTTGGCGAGTGCTGCATTATTTCTTTTGCCCATTTTACTGTTTCTTGTTCTAACTTATCAAAGGGAACCACCGTATTAACAAGCCCCATATCTTGAGCTTCTAAAGCCGTATATTGACGGCATAAATACCAAATTTCGCGAGCTTTTTTATGACCTACAATACGTGCTAAATATCCTGCTCCATATCCACCGTCAAAAGAACCTACTTTGGGTCCTGTTTGCCCAAATTTAGCATTTTCGGAGGCTATTGTTAAATCACATACTATATGTAACACATGTCCGCCACCAATTGCGTATCCATTGACCATTGCAATAACAGGTTTTGGAAGGATTCTAATTAAATGTTGTAAATCTAAAACATTTAAACGTGGAATATTGTCATCACCAACATAACCTCCATTCCCACGTACCTTTTGATCTCCTCCAGAGCAAAATGCTTCCTTATCCTCACCTTGACCATGATTAGCACCAGTTAAAATAACTACGCCTATTTTACTGTCCTCACGAGCTATAGTAAACGCTCGAATTAATTCCATAATGGTTTTGGGACGAAAGGCATTACGTACCTCAGGACGATTAATTGTAATTTTTGCAATTCCATCATAAGTTTCATATTTAATATCTTCATAATTACGGTTTGAATCTTTCCAATCAAATTTATTCATATTTTCACTCCTCACAATTAGTTATAAAAATTTATTTAATACCTTCATAAACGTTTTAATATCTTCAATATGAGTATTATGCCCACATCCATTTATTACAACATGGTTTATATTTCTATTAAGCTTCTCAAAATTCTTACCTACATCTTCATATTTTTTATCGCATTCTCCACTTATATATAATATAGGCATAGACAATTTAACTATTTTGCCTTTCAAACATGGAAATTTGCCCTGTCCAGTGCCTTTCAATGTGTTTGAAAGCGCAAGCGTACTATTAGCTAATCTTCTTTTGTTTATTTCATTAATAGTATCTTTAGGCAATTTTCTTTGCGAATTAAAAATACTTAAATTACTCCAATATTGATTGAACCATTCTATGCCATTTTTTTCTATACTTTTTGCTAAGTTTAAATCATTTCTGCGACGTTTTAATCGATTTAAAAATCCTTCTTCACCATAAGAGGAACTTTCTAAAACCAGCTTATCAATTTCTTTTGGATAAATCAAAGCATAGGCTAATGCAATACGCCCACCCATAGAATAACCTAACATAGAGTATCTCTTTAAACCTAATTGAAAAATGAGTTTATTTAAATGTTTAAGCATTATTTTTAAGGAGTAATATTTACAAGGCTTAGGTTTATCACTTTTTCCATGTCCAATTAGATCTATTAATATTAATTGATGCCCCTGTATCTTAAGAAACTCCCAGGTACTAAGATCCTCTGAAAAGCCGTGCAAACAAATAATTGCTTTCCCTTCACCCTTTACTTTAATTTGATATTTAATATTTTCAATTTCAATAAACATACTATCACCCTATAATGTTGTGTATTTATCATGTAATATTTTACTTAACTCTGAATTGATTTTTACCTCAATCAACTTAATTCCGTCCACAGTCAATGCTTCATTGAAAGAGTCCTCAAAGGACTTATAATCTCTTGCTTCATAATATATTGTATTATATAAAGTTTTTACACCCTCAAAATTTATTCCCTGTGGGGTTAAAAATAAATGCTCAAAATGATTTTCTTTACTTTGAGGCAAATATCTAAAAATTCCTCCCCCATCATTATTAAGTAGAAGGATAATTAAATTTAATTTATGTGTCTTTCCAATTAGTAATCCATTTAAATCATGGTAAAACGCTAAATCACCTGTTAACAGAACCGTTGGCTGATTTGTTGTAGATATACCTAGTGCAGTGGAAACAGTACCATCAATTCCATTTGCACCTCTATTACATAACACCTTTATATTTTGATTACGCGCTTCAAAAAAGTAATCCATATCACGTATTGACATACTATTCGCTACAACTAATCTACTTTTTTCTGGCAGCATACTTTGTAGCTTCTGAATTAGTTTTCCTTCAAACAAGTGCTCTTCATCCTTTGCACCTTTCAACTGTTCACGCATTTGTTTCTGATATTTTAACCACTTGTCTAAATATTCTCTGTTACTATTTTCTATACAAATAGACTCAGCGAACAATTTTGGTGAGGTAACGATAAATCTTTTCGTTGACAATGATGGGTTACAATACTTAAAGCTTTCACCCACTTGTATATATAAGACCTTCTGATGCAGGGTCAAAAACTGCTGCAACCGTTTTGAAACAGGCACTTGCCCAAAGTGAATAATAAATTCAGGCTCTAATTCTCTTTTAATAGTATCATCTTTTAAAAAAGCATCATAACTATCAATAATAATATCATTTGAGTAATTACGTAAATTCGAAATTGGATCAGCGAGTATCGGCGCTTTTAACCGTCGTCCTAGTTCTAAAACCTCTTTATGATAATTTGAATAAGCATCACCACCACAAATTATAATTCCATTTTTATCTTTAAAAATGGAGATATCTAAAGAAACTTGGTTTTCTCCTTGACTGTATTCAAATTTATTTTTTGATCGACCTACAGTAAAATCAAGATTACTTAAATCTGGAATTAAAGGATCGCGGATTGGTACATTAATGTGAATTACCCCATATTCTTTTGTCATAGCACTAACATACGCTCTCTGCATGACAGTACGTACATATCTGTACATACTGTCACTCTCTTCAGGAATTGCCAGTTCTTCATAGTATTTCGTGAAATCACCAAATATTTTATTTTGATCTATCGTTTGTGGTGCACCAACATTACGTAGTTCAAGTGGCCTATCAGCAGTTAAAACAATTAAAGGTACTCCTGAATACTTTGCTTCCACAATTGCGGGTAAATAATTTGCTACAGCAGAACCTGAAGTGCAAACTAATACCACAGGTCTGGCCTGTTCTTTAGCTATACCAAGTGCAAAGAAACCTGCAGAACGCTCATCAACATTTACAAAGATTTTAAAATCATGTTCACAAAATAATATAGATAAGGGTGTTGACCTTGAACCTGGACTAATTACAACCTCACGCACACCTAATTGATGTAGTTCGTCAACTAAAGCAGCAATATAATTTGTCATTCATTTCTCCTCCTCACTATAAACTTTCAATTATTGTTTTTAATTTATCTTTTGTTTCAATATATTCAACTTCACAATTTGATTTATCAACTATGCCACAGCCAACACATGCATATGCTATATTTTTTATAATTAAAGCAGATCTTATTCCTGCTACAAATATGCCATCCCCATTTTCATCCATTATTCCAATAGGTGCAGCATACAAACCTCTTTCATGTTTTTCATTTCTTTTGATTAACTCCAGAGCTTTATCTACCGGACTGCCACCTAATGCAGGGGTAGGATGAAGTCGTTTTACCCATTGAAGTAAAGTGCTGTTTTTATCCATTCCATGGATCGCCGTTTGTAAATGATGTAGATTTTTAAGTGTTAAAATTTCAGTTTCATCAACAATCAATTCGTCTGTAAATTTCTTCATAACACCAACTATTGAATCAACAACAATTTGATGTTCATGGCGGTTTTTAGTATCCTTTAACAACGCTTCCTTCTGTAATTCATCATTTTCATTGCTTCGTAAAATAGTGCCAGCAAGTGCATAACTTAACACCATATTTTTTTCCTTTTTAACCAAAATCTCTGGTGTTGCACCTATAAATGTTTTGCCATCTTTAAAATAGCCAAATACAAAGCTATTTATGTTCTGTTTCAAAAGCTTTTGCATTACACTTTCTACGTTTATCAAAGTGTCACATTGAACTTTAACTTCTCTTGAAATAACAACTTTATTTACCTCTTTACTGGATATTGCATCTTTTACCGCAGAAAACATTTGCGTCCATGTTTTATAATCGTCCATTCCATATTTGTAAGAATGTTCACAAACCGCTACCTCTCTATTTTCAATTTCAACAAAATCTTTAAAGTAATAAAATGTTTGTTTTCCATCTTTTTCAACAAGATAATATTCAAATGCAATATTTTCATTACCAAACCCGGCCCATTTTTCATCTTTAATTGAATCAAAGAATGTCATTGATGAAAAGATATATAAATAGTCTTTTACACTTACATCACTAGAAAAAGTTTTTAAACGTTTAGCTCCAAGAATAAACTCTTTTTTTAAAGGATTATAAAATAAAAACCTTTCTTCATCTTTAAAATGCTCCCAGAACGAAAGCGGATTATCTAATTTAATCTGTTTTTTATGATATTTCAAATTTTACACCTCTATATCTAAATTATAAAAAATCTTCTAAACTAAAATATACCAAGCGATTCACCAGTGTAAATTATTTTTCAAAGGTATCCTTAGAATTTTTTTCTTTTTCTGAACTACAAAGACTTTTTTTACTGTTATTCACACTATTCTCAGAACGTCCTCCACAACATCCAATGCCTAATTTAGACATCACAAACATTACACCCATAAACATTAATATTGATATTATTGTTCCCATATTTCTCTCTCCATTCTTTTTTTATTATAACTTATTATAGAAAATACTTATAAAGATTTTATGTAGAAATGCAGTATTTAAAGAAATTTTTAAAATAATTGAATTTTGTACATAATTTAGGAGTGATATCTATCCCTTATATATAAGATATCTTCTACATGAAAAAAGATTTTTATACTTTGATAAAATTAAAGGTTCATTTAGCTCAGTAGTAATGGCAATGGCCTTTGCTACAGGTTTGACTCCTTGCATTTGCGCTATATTATCCTCAATACTTATCTATGCTATATTTATCACTATTTAAGGATTCTTCAATAAATGATATCGCATATAATAACAATCTACACGTATATTATTTACTAAAAGTGAAAATAATAAGTTGTATAATTCTTCATCTGATATTTCACTTTATGCGTAACATTCTTTCAAAATTGTTTTACAAAACACTATAAAGTTTTATAAAAAACACTATTGAAAAAATAAATAAAATAACATATTTTTTCAATTTCTCAGTTTCTACATGTAATCTACATAAAGATTGAGTATGATACAGTTACTAAATGAAAAGTATTATGAAATACACTATCAAACTTATATAGGAGGAGTATAAATGAATTGTCATGAAAAAGAGAAAAATATAAATAAAAAACAAGATAGCAAAAATATAATCAAGGAAGCTCTTATGAAAAAATTTATTATATTAACTTTATCATTAATGGTAACACTTTCTTTACTAGTGGGGTGCTCCACTAAATCTAAGAGTGCAGTAGTTTATAAAAACGGAACCTATGAGGTTTCCTTTAATAAACAAGATAAAAACGGCTGGATAGGGAAAGTAAAAATTAATATTGTAAATACGAAAATTACAAATGTAGATTTCAACTATATAAACGCAGTAACTAAAGAACTAATTACAGATGATGATACTCATGCTAAGCTTATGTATGCTGCCACAAAGACTACGCCTACTAAAGCCTCTAAACAGCTTACAGATAATCTTATAAAAACCCAGGACATAACTAAAGTTGATACCGTTTCTGGGGCAACTACTACTACTTGGGATTTTAAAACACTTTCACAAGTAGCTTTAGATAATGCGAAAAAAGGCAGCCCATCAGTTGAAGTCATTCCCTATTCTAAATAATATAAATTTTTCTATCTATTTTAATTTATATTAATATAAGGACGTTTTCTTCTATATAAAAGGTTTTAAGTTCAACTGTATAGCTAAAATAAAGGAGGGGGCATTCCTCTCCTTTTTAATAATGATTGTTGTTTTTCGTTCAATTCTATTTACCTTTATAAAATCTACATATTTTTTTTGTATAATTTAAATATGATCTATATTAGGATTAAACCCACAGATTCCTTAAATTAAGGAGTTAATAAAACACTTTATGTAAACTAAAGCTTAAATAATATTCAATTATGGATACGACTTGATATCGTAACATATAAAAATATTCTAGGGAGGAATAAATGAATTTTAGAGAGTTTAATTTTAAAACAGCTATGAAATTAGCTTCTTTCGTAACTAATGAATGGAATCCATCTGCTTTTTTTGAAAGTAAAGATGATGAATTTTTAAAAAAAATACTTAACCCTAATAAAAAGACATTATTACATGATTATATTGAATTTATTCATAAGGATGAATTGGACTATGCAATAAGAAAAACAGGATATGAGTGTATTATAGATAATGTAGTTGATGCTCTTTTGTTTTATAAAATAGATTATCCTGACATGACTAAGGAAGAAGAAAATGATCTAGAATTAAAAGAAGAATATTATTGGAAACTAATTGAACTATACTATAAATTAACGCCTATTATTGTAGAAGAAACTTTCACAATTTTATATATGGATAAAGGGCTTTTAAAAGAGTTTAATGAAAGCATTTCTGTGATAATAAAAGACATGAAAACAAATAAATATAAAAGATATCTCGAAAAAGATGGAGTAGTAAAACGGTGCATTAATTTATCTAAATGGCTAAAAAATGCAGTATTCTTTAGAGATAAAGGGAGATGTCAGATTTGTGGTAAAGATTTAACTTGTCTGGTAAGTACAGATGATAAAATAAAATATGATCACATAGTTCCTTTAGATCAAGGTGGTTCTAATGATCCGTCAAATTTTCAATTAATATGTGAAAGTTGTAATATCGCCAAAGAAGCAAGATTTACTATTACAAAAAATTTAATACCTTTATTTTGGAGACGAAATCATAATGCAATGGCTACTTTTATTGGTAAATAAAAAATATTGAATTAATATAAAAAGGTATTCTTCATGAATACCTTTTTTCGAATGTAACTCAATTGCATTTATGTTATATTCAGAATATTAATAAACTAAATATATTAAACCCCACAACCAATGATATTGCTTTTGACGACATAATATTTTCAAGGATTAATTTCATTTGTATAATCAATCATTCCTTAACATTATTTACATTGTAAATAAGGTAAAAAACAAAACATAAAGCTAGGTATCTCTACACTTACGCTTATATTATTTACTTATTCTTCCTCTTTATAACACAACCTCTCTATCTTCATACTCTTTTACTCTACGATAAAATGTAGCTTTAGTCATCTTCAGCATCTTCATAGCTTCAACACCTTTAATTTCTCCATCTTTCCATTGTTTATATATACCATTAAAATTAACACTATTAACTTCTAACTTAGGTCTACCAAACTTTATGCCTTTATTTCTGGCGCTAGCTATGCCTTCTTTTTGACGTTGTTTAATGTTTTCTCTTTCTTGATAGGCTACAAAGGATAATACCTGTAATACTAAATCACTAATGAATGTACCTAGAATATCTTTATGTTTAGAAGTATCTAATAGCTCCATGTCTAATACTTTAATATCAGCACCTATAGTTTTAGTAATATCATTCCATTGTTTCATTATATCCTCATAACTACGACCGAATCTATCAAGTGATTTGATTATAAGTAAATCTCCTTTTTCTAATCCTTTTTTCATATATTGATAACCTATTCTATCAAAATCTTTACCACTTTGTTTATCAGTATATATATATTTATCCTCTATGCCTAACTTCTTAATTTCAACTAGTTGTCTATCCAAATTTTGGTCTTTTGAGCTCACTCTTAAATATGCTACAGTTTTCATAGTATCAATCCTTTCATACACTCTTGATACTTTAATCATATATTTTCCGTTTCAAATAGTCAACATATTCTTGAAACGTTTCAAAAATGTTTTACCAACTTATTGATACTTTGCAAACCATTGAAAAATGGTAATGCTTATACCGTTCCATTAAGTATAGATTATGATACTCATTTTATAATTCTTACAACACAACTGACTACCTGATTAATAATTAATATACTACTAAAAAAATAATTTAAATTTACTGAATGAAAACAGAGAGATTTACGTAAATGTAAATCTCTCTGTTTCAGTTTATACCACTTAACTTCGAATATTTTTTTATCTCCTCAAGTGATTCTCCATCTAATAACATTGATTTCCTGTTTAATCTGTATTCTAAGATTTTTCGCTCAAATTCACTCCAATTAAATCTAATGCGAATATAACCATTGGTATACCCAGTAGTAGACCCCAAGTTCCCATAAAATGTTCTGATATTATTAATGTTGTAAAAGTAAAAAATATTGGAATATGGGTCGTATCAGACATAAGCTTTGGATTTAAAACATAACTTTCAACAGTATGAATTATAAAAATCATAATAACAACAAAAACTACTTTAATTAATCCCCCTATTTTAAAAGCAATTAAACATAATGGAATTAAAGAAAAAAATACTCCGACTACAGGTACAAGACTTAAAATAAATATCATAAATGCAAGGGCAAACAATGCAGGAAAACCCATTATTGTAAGTCCTATAATTGATAATATTGTATTTGCAATGGCTATCATTATTTGTGCTCGTATTACTTTGCCAAAAGAATTTAAAAAATTATTACCAAAATAACTTAAATAATTGTATACTGCAGATACTTTACTACGTTTAAACTTAGATAGAAATTTTAATACACCATCTTTCTCTAATACAAATACCAAGCTTAATAAAAGTGCCATAATAAAATTCAAACTCAATTTTCCAAATTCAGTTATAAAAATCATAATACTTTGACTCCCCGTTTTAGCATAACTTGCTATGTCAATTTGCTGAAATATTGGTGCCAAATACTTCATATTTCCTTTCACATCTATCGCAAAATCAGTGTATTCCATTCTATTTAAAATATGTAAACTTTGAGAAATAGCAAGTGGTATATATTTCACTGCTAGTAGCACTACAGTTATTGTCATAAACAAATATATAATTATAGTAATAATAGCTGGGTTTACCTTTACAACTTTGTTGATTTGCTTAGTTAACAAACTTTGTAGACTATTTGCTAAATAAGTAAATAATACTAAAGCAGCTAGTATTAATATTTTCATTACTGAATCTCTCTGAAATAATTGTTTTATTGTTTGCATTTAAGATACTCCTTAGTTTTCTTTTATCAGTTACTTGTAATATATACTTACATGGCTTTCCATTGTTGTCGGTATAATAAATTACTCAAGTTACACGTCAAACTATAAATACATTTGATGAGAATAATTCTAATGCTGTTATTACACCTAGAATATTCACTACATTGAACTACCCATGACTAAAGTCACAGGAATCCTGTTTCATCGAACACAGCCTTAACTCGTGCGAGTTAATGGTCTAACATGTTTTCCTACAAAAGTAATACTTTTGCTCCTCTAATAATAAGAGGACAGGCTCTTACCACTGTCCCAAGCGGTGCCTCACGTATATATTACACTAAACCTAGGAGTCTCATTCCTTCGCCTCGTATATTTAGTGAGGCATTTATATCTCTGTCATGTTTTTTGTTACATCCGCTGCAGGTCCATTCCCTATCACTTAAGGTCAACATAATATTCTTACTACCACAATAGTTACACAATTTTGAATAAGCAAAGAACCTATCTATTTTCACTAATTGTTTCCCTTGCCATTCTAATTTGTATTTTAAAAATGTTACAAATTTATACCAACCCGCATCACTAATTGATTTTGCTAATTTGTGATTTTTTATCATACCTTTAATATTTAAGTCTTCAACTACTATAACTTGGTTTTCATTAACGAGTTTACGACTTAGTTTGTGCATGAAATCTTTTCTTTGATTAGTAACTTGTGAATGAATTAAATTTAATCTTTCTTTAGCTTTTAAGTAGTTTTTTGAACCCTCTATCTTTTTAGGAAGTTGCTTTTGTAGTTTAATTAACTTCTTTTCAGAGTTCCTTAAAAACTTAGGATTTACAGTTTTAAAACTACCTGTTCCATTTGAGACAATGAGAAAATCCTTTAGGCCTAGATCCAATCCTAAAATCTTGGAATTATCTACATTGTTAAGTTCCAACTTTTTAATAAGTGGAATAACTTCCTCAATAGTTAATGAAACATAATACCGAGTTCCTTTTTGAGAAATTATAGCCTTAGTTATCTTAGTAGTTGCTTTACCAATATTTAAAATTTTATTATTAGTCTTATTTCGTTTAGGTAAGGCAAATAAGACTTCTTTTAATTTTGGAAGCTTAATAACTACTTTATCTAAATCTACCCTAATGTTATCATTAGTGAATTTGGTAGTATAAGATTTTTTAACGTATTTCTTAGATTTGAACCTTGGAAACTTGGTTTGATGTTTGAAAAATCGTGAGTAAGCATCATCTACATTTTCAATGGCAGCTTCTAGCGCAAACTTATCTACTTCTTTAAGGAATTCAAAGTCTTTCTCCTGCTTAAGGGGGTTCATAACCTCAACCTTGTATTTATTCACACTTAGTGTTGTTTTAGTATTTGAGAAACAATCTTTTCTATCAGACAAATATTTGTTATATATAAACCGCGAACACCCAAATGTCTTATTTATAAGAGTTTCCTGTTCTTCACTGGGATAAATTTTCAATATTAAACCATAGTTTAAGAGTTGTTTACCTTCATCCGCTAATAACTTATTCTTATCCTTTACAGTTAATTTGATTGGCAAGGTAAACACCTCCTTCTTCATACTATTATTATGTCCTACATATACAGTTATTATGAAAAAATAATACGAACTTATATTCTTTTTTAAATTGTAAAAGAACCACTAACTCACGACTGAAGTCACAAGTGTGCGTGGTTCAGCTATCAATGTTTTATTCACCTTTCCCTTCAAAATTATTTATTATTTAGTTTTTGCTTTTATAAAAGTTTAAGGAAATAAGCCACTAAAATAAATAATTGATAAAATCAACCACATATAGACAAAATAGCAGTATTATTATAATTTGAATCAACTCAATTATCAGAGAAAACCATATTGATACTGATTTCAGTAATTAATAAAAGTCATAGAAAATTGAGTATATATGATGTTCTAGGCATATGACTGTTTATAGGAGGTGATTATTCATGGATTATTATGAACTATTAGAAGTTAGTCCCCGTGCATCTTATGAGGTTATAAGAAATGCATACAGGGCTTTAGCTCTTAAATATCATCCTGATACAAACAGTATTGATGATAAAGAAACAGCTGAAGAAAAGATGAAACAGATTAATTTAGCATATCAAATTTTGTACAATCCAAAAACAAGAGCAGAATACGATGAGAAAGAAAAACACAAAAACAGTAATAACGGAAATTACTATAAATACAATGATAATGGTCATGATCAAGAGTCTGAAGAACAGTCCAAAATGTTTAATTATCTTAATAAATTAGTATTATCAGTAACTACAGAAGGTATGAAGCATGGTTTAAATTCATATCTTGATAAATTTGTTAATAAACATGATTCGGACTTTTATGAATATCTACACACTTCTTTAATCCATTGTGATTTGGCCATGTTTAGGTTAGGGTATGATGAACAAGGCAGCTCTTTGTATAAAAACATTAAAGAAATTGAAAATATAGTTAAGAAGGTTGATAATGACTCAATATTGTTAAAAAAAGTGAAGAATTTTATCATTTATATTTTTAGAAATACAATTAAAAATTACTATAAATATGATGAAAAGATTAAGATATTTGATTATCTTGAAGTGTTAGTAACATCAGCAACAACTAAGTCTATTACCATTTGGAACAAAAGTAGTTTTAATAAATTAATGGCTTTGCCCGATTCTGAGGTATACCCATATTGGGATGCAGAGCTAATGAAAAGTGCTGAGGAAATGAGACTTAAAGGAAAATCAAAAGAAGCAGTTGCATTACTAAACGACTTGAAACAAATCCATAATATTGTTGATAACGTTAATTCTGATAAACTTTTAGTTGAAAAGGTAAAGGAATTTATTAGCTTTGTCTTTAAGAAAGCCAATAAATCAATTAATGTAAAAGAAGGTATATAAGACTGAAATTGCTAATTATCAAAATTTAATTATAAATTATTCACCATTATTTTTCGGTTATACAAATGGGCTTATTCAATCCATACAATTTTTTATGGGTTATATAGTAAGCAATTCCTAAAGGTATACAAGAACCAATCCATGCAAGAGGACTGGCCAGGGATATACCTGTAAACCCTAAGTGTTTTGATAAAATAATAGCAGCAAAGGTTCGCATAATTAGTTCCATAACTCCCGCTAAAGTAGGAGCAAGACTCTGTCCTAATCCTTGAAGACTAAATCTGTAAATAAAAAGTAGTGCTAACACAAAATACATTGATCCATTGATGTTTAAATAGGTTTGTGCAAGAGATACTACTTTTGGATGGTTATCACCTACAAAAAGTACTATCATAAAATGACCAGCTAAAATATTAAACAGACCAACAATAATACTAAAACCTACTGATATGATACTACATTGTTTTATACCAATACGGATTCTTTCTATTTTGCCTGCACCATAGTTTTGGGCTACAAATGTGGCCATTGTAATACCAAATGACATCATAGGTTGAATAGCTAGTATATCAATTTTTTGTGCTGCAGTGTATGCAGCTACGGATACTTCACCTAAATTATTCAATGCAAATTGAATAGTAATTGCACCGATTGCTATAATAGAATTCTGGAATGCCATAGGAACTCCCATTCTTAAATGATCCCATATGATTTTTTTTGTCAAATGCCAATCACTCCTATGTAGTTTTAAAATAGGCATTTTTCTCATGATATAGTTAAAGCATAATATAGCAGAAATTGCTTGAGATATTGTGGTTGCCCAAGCTGCGCCTGCAACCCCCATGTTGAATTTCAAAATGAATACGAAATCTAAAATTATGTTTATAATACTAGCAATAGCTAAAAATATTAGGGGTGTTCGACTGTCTCCCAAAGCTCTCATAACATTAGAAAACAAGTTAAATAACATTGATACTATAATACCCCAGAAAATTATAATTATAAAATTATAAGCACCTTCTATTATTTCTGGTGGTGTGTGCATTATCTCTAAAATTGGTCGTGCAAAAACAACACTTAAAATTGTGATCACCATTGTCATTAATAAACTTAGTATAATACTTGCCACATAACTATGTCTTACCCCCTGTTTATCTCCAGCTCCAAAGCACGTAGCAGTGATTATGGAAAATCCAGCAGTTAATCCTTGTGAAAATCCAAGTATAAGAAACATAATGCTTGCAGTGCAGCCTACTGTTGCTAGAGCATTAACTCCAATTGTACGTCCTACAATCAGAGTATCTGCTAAGCTATAAAATTGCTGAAAAATATTACCTATAAGTAATGGCAGTGTGAAAACTAAAATGATTTTAGCTGGACTGCCCTTTGTTAAGTCTCGTATCATAAAACATGCCCTCCATTAATATTCTGTTGAATTCTAATTGATTATCCTGATTAAAACAATGGCTTGCATTATTTAATCTTTATTAGATTATTTAATCTTTATTAGATTATTTAATCTTTATTAGATTATTTAATCTTTATTAGATTATTTAATCTTTATTAGATTATTTAATCTTTATTAGATTACTTAATCTTTATTAGATTACTGTTGGTTTACCTTGACGTCCATACTTACCAACTTATATAATATATACTATATTATATCATGAATATTATATTAAACCTCTAAAAACCAAACCCTAATCAATGAAACAATATTGTTCAATGATTAGGGCTATAAATTATTAAGAAGAAAGTAGGGATAAAATTATGACAAAAATACCAGATAGAATTAAATTGGCAAATCTTCCAACTAAAATCGAAAAGCTTGATAGATTGTCAAAGCTTATTGGAGGACCTAATATTTATATAAAAAGAGATGATTATACTGGAACTGAGATTTCAGGAAATAAAATAAGGAAGCTTGAATTTTCAATTAAGGAAGCAGTTGATATGGGATGTGACTATCTAATAACTTGCGGAGGTATTCAATCAAATCATGCAAGAGCGACAGTCGCAGCTGCAGTTAAAATGGGGATGAAGGCGGGCCTTGTTTTAAGAGGCAAGGAAGAAACAGAGATAGATGGTAATTTGTTTATAAATAAACTTTTAGGTGCTGATATAAGGTTCATTACACCTGAGGATTATAAAAATAGAAGAATGGAAATAATGGAAGATTTAAAAAAAGAAATGGAGCTTAAGGATTTTAAACCATATATTATACCTGAGGGAGCTTCAAATGGAATAGGGAGCTTTGGATATTTTAATGCTATGGAAGAGATACTCACCCAGGAAAAAGAGATGGATATTCATTTCGATGGAATTTTTATAGCAGTAGGTTCAGGTGGGACACATGCAGGATTACTACTTGGAAGTAAACTATTAAGCAGCGAATCACAAATCTATGGAATTAACGTATGTGATGACGAAAAATATTTTAAAGACAGAATCAATGAAATACTTATAGAAAGCAATAAATATTTGGATATGGATATTCAGTTTGATAAAAGCGAAATAAATATAATAGATGGATATGTAGGTAGGGGATATGCACTAAGTACCCCAGTAGAACTTAACTTTATAAATGAATTTGCAAAACTCGAGGGCATTATACTTGACCCTGTGTATACAGGTAAGGGAATGTATGGGCTTACTGAAGAAATTAAAAAAGGCAAATTCCATGACTTTAAAAACATACTATTTATTCATACAGGTGGGTTATTCGGATTGTTCCCTCAAAAGAATTTATTCGAATTTAATAACAACAATTAGAATGTCACTTACTGAAATTGCTACGATGTAAATCCCATATATAACAAAAAGGGGCTGTCTCAAAATAGAAAGTAATTTCTATTGCGAGATGGCTCTTTTTTTGTAAATACAAAAGTGGATTCCGAGGAATCCACTTTTGGTGTATAATTTAAATATGATAAATAAAGAAATTACA
>Ga0209123_1001225_pt1 | contig 26399 bp, 21 predicted proteins | sample BarGraIncu00431A_FD_184500 | JGI IMG/M metagenome (GOLD analysis project Ga0209123, IMG submission 184500) | Arctic peat soil microbial communities from Barrow, Alaska, USA - Barrow Graham LP Incubations 004-31A (SPAdes) (version 2) | ecosystem: Environmental > Terrestrial > Soil > Wetlands >...
GGCACTACAGTTACCACAAGGGTATGACAGCCCGGTTGGGCGCGAAGGCAGCATGCTCTCCGGCGGTTGGCGTCAGCGTGTGGGACTGGCTAGAGCCTTGTTTGGACGACCTGTTTTTGTGGTGCTGGATGAGCCGAACTCAAGTCTTGACGATGCTGGCGATGCGGCCCTGATGGCCTCTATTGCCCAACTCAAAGCGATGGGAACAACGTTTGTGGTGATGACGCACCGCACCAGCTTGCTGGAGGTGACCGATAAAATCCTGTTTTTGCGCGATGGACAAGCCCAAGCCTTTGGGCCGCGTGATGAAGTGTTGGCGGCCCTGCGCAAGGCCGCCGCACCCCAGGTTGCGCCCTCAACTGCGGTGGCAGCGTCATGAAGCAAGTTCTAAGTTTTCTTGATCGTTCTGAACTTGGCCGTGTCTTGGCCGGATTTAGACAAGAGTTCTGGATTGCCGGCTTTTTTAGCTTGGTGGTTAATCTGCTGTTGCTGACACCTACTATGTACATGTTGCAGCTGTATGACCGCGTGATGGTGAGTACTAGCGAGTTGACACTGGTCGCCGTGTCGCTGATCACTATTTTTTTGCTGGCACTGATGGCATTTGCGGAATGGGGTCGTACCCGTTTGCTGATTCAGGCAGGCATGCGCCTGGATAAGTTATTGAGCTCACGGGTGTTTGGTGCTGCCTTTGCTGCGTCACTTCGGGAGTCTGTTAAAACCCCGGCCCGGGCGTTCAGTGATTTCACTCAGATTCGTCAGTTTTTGACCGGGAACGGCATTCTGACGTTTTTTGATGCGCCGTGGACACTGATTTATTTGGCAGTGCTTTTCTCATTACATCCTTTGCTGGGCACCGTGGCTTTGGTGTTTATGGCACTGCAGGGCGCCCTGGCTTGGTGGGGGCAACGCCACACAGTGGCACCTGCAGATACCGCTGCCAAATCTTTGGCTGAGGTTAATGGATTTTTGCAAACCAAGCTGCGCAATGCCGAGGTGCTTGAAGCCATGGGTATGTTGCCCCAGTTGCAGTTGCATTGGGCGACACGACACACAGATTACATGGGTAAAAGTGCGGCATCGTTGTCTTTGTTAAATCGCACCACGGCCTGGAGCAAATTGCTGCGTTACAGCCAGCAATCACTGGCTTTGGGTGTTGGCGCCTTGTTGGTGATTGATGGGCAGTTGACCGCTGGGGCCATGATTGCCGCCAATGTGTTGATGTCACGAGCATTGGCACCGATTGATCAGATGGTCGGCTTGTGGCGCGTGATGGCAGGCGTGAAAGCCGCCTATCAGCGGATGGAGTCTTTGTTGCAGGGTTATCACGAGCCGTTGACTGAGTCTGGCTTGGCGCCAACAGATGGTGAAGTGGTGCTGCGAGAGGTCGTAGCGACTGCAAATGGGCGCGATGAACCGATTTTGAAGGGCATGAACCTAACCATACCCGCTGGCAACGTACTGGTGATATTGGGACCTTCTGGTTCCGGTAAATCGACATTGGCGCGCGTATTGGTCGGGGTGTGGCCGGACGTGTCGGGTGAGGTGCTTTGGGGCGGGAGGTCAGTAACTGACCTAGACCACGTGGCGTGCGGTCCGGATCTGGGTTATTTGCCGCAGGACGTAGAGTTGTTTGATGGATCGATTGCTGAAAACATTGCCCGTTTTGGTGAATTGGTCCCTGAAAAAGTCATCGATGCGGCCACCTGCACGGGTTTGCACGAGATGATTTTGCGTTTCCCGAAGGGATATGACACCTCCATGGGCGAAGCGGGTAGTTTGCTGTCAGCCGGGCAGCGCCAACGTATTGCATTGGCCCGGGCTGTGTATGGTCGGCCCAGCCTGTTGGTATTGGATGAGCCCAACGCCAATCTGGATGAAATGGGTGAGCAGGCCTTGGCCAAGGCTATTCAAGAATTTAAAGCGATGGGGAAAACGGTGGTGTTGATCTCTCACCGCCCCGGTGTTTTGGCCTTGGCTGACCGTGTGCTGGTGTTGCGCGATGGCGTTGTCGCTCAAGAAGGCGCGCGCGATGAGGTAGTGGCTGCGGTGCGACGGCAACATCAAACTGCAGCAAGTGCTGCGGTTTAAAGTGTGTTACAGCTGTTTTTATTGTGAATTTTTTATTGTTTCTTCATGACTCCAACATCTCCCAAGAATCTTCAAACTGCACCCGACGTCACTACGGTTGATGCGAGGCCTGTACCAGAAACCGGCCGTGCTGTGCGGGTTGCCCTGTGGACCCTTGCAATAGGGTTTGGCGGCTTTTTGCTGTGGGCTGCCTTGGCGCCACTTGATGAAGGCGTGCCAAGCACCGGTACTGTTTCGATCGATACCAAACGCAAGGCTGTGCAGCACCTGAGTGGCGGCATTGTCAAAGAGGTATTGGTACGAGAGGGCGATCAGGTCAAGGAAGGACAGGTTTTATTGAGGCTGGACGATGCGGTAGCGCGCGCCAGCTATGAAACTGTACGACAGCGCTACCTGGGCTTTCGGGCCATGGAGGGGCGTCTGATTGCTGAAAACACAGACAGGTCGGCCATAGAGTTTCATCATGATGTGCAAATGGCCAGCTCAGACCCCATGATTCAGCAGCAAATGCAGACGCAGATTCAGTTGTTCAATTCTCGCAGAGCTGCTTTGCAGGCTGATTTGAAGGCCATTGAAGAAAGTATTCAGGGCCAGTTAGCGCAGATACAAGCTTATAAGGACATGTTGGGTAGCAAGAAGACACAGTTGGGTTTGTTGAATGAAGAACTGCAAAACACGCGGGGACTGGTGGCCGAAGGCTATGCGCCGCGCAACCGCCAACTGGAACTGGAGCGAATGGTGACCGAAGTTAGCTCATCGGTGGCGGAACTGTTAGGGAACCTGCAACGCGGTGACCGCAGCATCGCTGAGCTTCGCCAGCGGGCGACGCTTAAACGGTTTGAGTACAAAAAAGAAGTTGAAACGCAACTGTCTGAGGTGCGCAGAGATGGTTTGGCCGATGCGGACAAGCTCACTTCAGTGATGAACGATCTGGCGCGTATGGAAGTTCGTTCGCCAGTCGCTGGGCAAGTGGTTAGTTTGGCGTTTCAAACGGCAGGTGGCGTCATACCCCCAGGGCAAAAAATCATGGATATTGTCCCAGTGGATGATGTCTTGCTGCTCGAAGCCCGGGTGACTCCGAATCTGATTGACCGGGTACATGCAGGGCAGGCAGTGGATGTGCGGTTTTCGGCATTTGCGCATTCACCTCAGTTGGTGGTGCCGGGTAAGGTGGAATCTGTTTCGCATGATGTGTTGACCGACCCACAAACTTATGCCACCTATTTTTTGGCACGGGTGGCTGTTACACCAGAGGGGCTTAAAATATTGGGCTCAAGGCACATGCAGCCGGGTATGCAGTCTGAGGTTGTTTTTAAAACAGGCGAGCGTTCACTGTTGACGTATTTGCTGCACCCGCTGACCAAGCGCATCGCTGCTGCGATGAAGGAGGAATGATGGTGCTGGGTTGGAAAAACCGGCCAGCATTGGTTGGCTTGGGACGCTTGGCCTTGTCAGTCGCTTTAGCCTACACGGCGCAGGCTTCGGCTCTGGATCTTGCCAGCACCTACGATGCGGCGCTGAGTCAGGATGCCAATATACGCGCAGCACGCGCTGCGGACGACGCTGGGCGTGAGCGTTTGCATCAAGCACGCTCGCAGTGGCTACCCAACGTTTCATTTAGCGCTACGCGTAATAAAAACCAGCTGGATGCTTCGTCCCCCAACGCACTGGGTATTAATCAGGACACACAGAGTGACTATTTCAGTCAAAACCAGACCTTGACCTATCGTCAGGCACTGTATAACAAGCCAAAAGTCGCAGACTTTAAGCAAGCCGGTTATCAAGTTGCGGATGCAGATGCCTTGCTCGCGCGTGAAATGCAAAATCTCACTACTCGTGTTGGCGAAGCCTACTTTGGTGCCTTGTTGGCTGAAGATCAGGTAGCCCTGCTGCTATCTCAGGAAACGCTGGCCCGAACGCAGCTAGACGCAGCCCAAAAATCGTTGATAGGCGGCTCTGGCACGCGTACCGATATTGATGAGGTTCAGGCCCGGTTGGATTTGAATGCAGCCCAACTCTTGGAAGCTCGACAAAACGTTGATTACACACGCCAGCAAGTTGCGGCACTGATCAACCAGCCGGTGACGGAGTTGGCACCGTTGAATGTGGATCGACTGCAACTATTACCGCCCAACCCTGCCATATTTGCAGAATGGCAAATACTGGCAGAACGCAGCAGCCCAGAAATTACTGTACTGCAGGCGCGCGTGGAGGCGGCACGATGGCAAATAGAAAAGAGTCGGGGAGGACACTTGCCAACACTGGACCTGGTGGCTCAATGGTCTATTAGTGATAGTGAATATGTGACGCAGTTAAAAACAAGCTACAACACCCGATCAATGGGCTTGCAGCTGACCGTGCCCCTGTATGGGGGCGGATATGTTGATTCAACAGTCCGGCAAGCTGTAGCTGAATATGAGCGCGCTGTGGAGACACTGGAAGCCACGCGCCGTGACCTGGGCATTCGGCTGTATAAAGAATTTCGGGGCGTTACGGAAGGCGTGTTGCGCGTTAAAGCGCTTGAACAAGCCGTGCGCTCCGCGGAGCAAGCGGTTGTATCGAGCCGCAAGTCTGTATTGGCCGGCGTACGAACGCAGTTGGATGTACTGAAAGCCGATTCCCAAAAAATGGAATCCATGCGCGATTTAGCGCAAGCGCGGTATCTCTATTTGTTGTCCAGATTGCGGTTGACGGCGCTGGCTGGATTGGCAGATAAGGCGAGTGTTGAAGTAATCAATGACTACCTATTCCCTACGAAATAAGAATGAGTAAACATAGAAACTATGCCTGTACAGCAGTCGGTAGTGAAAATTGATGTCTAAATTTCAAAAGTTAATTCGTGAATTGCCTCGCAGCGTCAAGTGCAATGTAGTGGTTGTGGTAGATGTGGTCCTGGCTTTGACGTCCACTTGGTGCGCTTATTCACTGCGACAGGAAGTTTTGCATTGGCCGCAGGGGCAAGAGTGGTTAATCTACTTCATGGGTCCACTGATTGCCATCCCTGTCTTTCTCCGCTTTGGCCTTTACCGTGCCATTTTTCGCTATACCGGAATGGACGCCCTGCTGACAACTGGTAAAGCGGTAGTTGTTTATGCTTTGCTTCAACTTGCTGTCATGCAATGGTATTTCTGGCCCACTTTTCCGCTCACCTTGGGGGTCTTGCAACCGATCCTTTTTTTGTTGCTGGTGGGTATCAGTCGCGCCTTTGCACGCTTCTGGCTCGCAGGCACCATCCCTGGTAAACAGCCGGAGCAAGGCCGGATGCTGATTTATGGTGCAGGCACAGTGGGCGTTCAAACTGCTTCAGCAATGTCCATTGCCGGAGACCTGACATTGCTTGGGTTCGTGGACGATGACCCTTCCAAAGTTGGCAAGACTATCAACGGTGTACCCGTGTTCTCACCAGCTGAAGTGCCTGCCATCGTGGCAAAACTGCACGTTACAGATATTTTGTTGGCCATCCCCAGCGTCACCCGCGAACGGCGCAACAAGATCATTCAAAGCCTGCGCAAACTGCCCGTGCACACACGGACCTTGCCCGGTTTAGCTGACTTGGCCAGTGGACGCGTCACCGTGCAAGACTTCCGTGAACTTGATATTGACGACTTACTGGGACGCGATGTCGTTAAGCCGCAAGCGAACTTGCTGGCGAGTCGACTCCAGAACCATACCATTTTGGTCACGGGTGCCGGGGGCAGTATTGGCAGTGAGCTGTGCCGACAGATTTTGCAAGAACGCCCACGGCGACTGCTGCTACTGGACCACAGCGAGTTTTCCTTGTATACATTGCACCGCGAGCTTCAAGCTGTGTGCGAGGCACAAGCAACGACAGTAGAAGTTGTGCCTTTGTTAGCCAGTGTCACCAACAGAAGGCGGCTCGACTGGATTTGTGCCACCTACCAGCCAGACACGGTCTACCACGCCGCTGCTTACAAGCATGTACCCATGGTTGAGTGCAATCCGTCTGAAGGCATTTTTAACAATGTATTTGGTACCCTGAACATGGCGCAAGCGGCGATGGCGGCCCACGTCAGTAACTTTGTTTTGGTGTCTACTGACAAGGCTGTACGCCCGACCAATCTCATGGGGGCGAGCAAGCGCATGGCTGAGTTGGTGTTGCAAGCCTTGGCAAGTCAAGTCAAGCCTGGTGGAACCTGCTTGAGCATGGTCCGGTTTGGCAACGTGCTAGGGTCCAGCGGCAGTGTGGTGCCGCTGTTTCGGGATCAGCTGGCGCGGGGTGGACCGTTAACGGTGACTCATCCAGAGGTCACCCGTTATTTCATGACCATACCTGAGGCGGTGCAACTCGTCATGCAAGCAGCCATCATGGCAAATGGCGGCGAAGTGTTTGTGCTGGAGATGGGCGAGCCTGTACGCATCATCGACCTGGCGCAACGACTGGTGGCGCTGTCTGGCCTCCAGGTTCGTGACGAGTTGCACCCCGATGGCGATATAGAAATTATTTTCATCGGACTGCGACCCGGTGAAAAACTCTACGAGGAATTGTTGATTGGCGACAACCCTTCGCAGACTTCACATCCGCGCATCATGATGGCCCATGAAGACTTCATGCCTTGGCCCGAACTGCAGGGCCATTTACAGCAACTGCAGCAATCTGGTCAAGACGAAAATGTAACCGCCATCAAGGCCGTCTTACTGGCCTGTGTGCAAGGCTTTCATGAACAGCCGTCTTAATTCACGTCAGCCCGTGCCAAATGCACCCAATCGACCACCGCTTCGTCGGGTTGGTAGCCAGGCACCAGTTCTTTCAGTAGGGTGCGAATCAGTGGCACTTCATTTGCGCCCAGTGCTTGCGTCAATACCTGCAGCCGATTTGTCAGCTCTGGCAGCATCACAAAATCTTCGTGCGCTTTCATGATGCGGGGGTGATGGGTGGGCATGGGGTTATCGCCAATCAACAATTCCTCGTAGAGTTTTTCACCGGGGCGAAGGCAGGTAATTTTTATGGCGATATCGCCTCCAGTGTTCGTATCGTCTCGTACCGTCAACCCTGAGAGCTCCACCATACGGCGTGCCAGGTCGATGATGCGCACTGGCTCGCCCATATCGAGCACAAACACATCACCCCCAGTTGCCATGGCCCCGGCCTGAATCACTAGTTGCGCGGCCTCCGGTATGGTCATGAAATAACGGGTAATGTCAGCATGTGTCAGGGTAATAGGCCCGCCATCTTTGATCTGCTTACGAAACAGCGGGACCACCGAGCCTGATGAACCCAGCACATTGCCAAACCGGACCATGGAGAAACGGGTGGTACTACCCTGCTTGTTTGACGCAGCAGCCCGCGCCTGTAACACCATTTCAGCCAGGCGCTTGCTGGTTCCCATGATGTTGGTGGGGCGAACCGCCTTGTCGGTACTGATGAGTACAAAGTCGCTCACGCCCTGCTCAGCCGCCACCTTGGCAGTAGTCCAGGTTCCCAGCACATTATTTTTAACGCCCTCTGCCGGGTTGTGCTCCACCATGGGCACATGTTTATAGGCGGCAGCGTGGTACACCGTGTGCGGCTGCCAAGTGCTTATGATTTCACGCATGCGGTCTTCATCACGCACTGATGCCAGCAACGGCAAGAGTTGAACCTTGGGCAAACCGTCTTCTGACAACAGCTGTACTAAATCCTGGTGCACCGCATACAACGCAAACTCACTTAACTCAACCAACAGCAGCTTTTGTGGGGCTGACTTGATGATTTGGCGGCTCAACTCGCTCCCAATAGATCCCCCCGCACCGGTGACCAACACCACCTTGCCACGAATATTTTTATCCAGCAGAACAGGGTCTGGCGGCACCGCATCACGACCCAACAGATCCTCAATATCAAGTTCACGCAAATCACTGACATGCACATGGCCTTGCGCTAGATCCATCATGCCAGGAAGGGTTCTGACTGCCACATGGGCTTGGCGCGTCAGGTCCAGGATTTCGTTGCGACGTTGACGACTGGCCGAGGGCAGAGCCAGCAAAACAGCGGTTACCTCCATGCTCAGCACCATTTGGTGCAGTTGATTTGGGTTGTAAATGCGCAAACCATCCAGAACCTGTCCCTGCATGCGCGGGTCATCATCCAGAAAACCAACGGCCCGCATCTCCATACTGTTGGACAAAGCGACGGCTAGTTGGTGCCCGGCGGAACCCGCACCATAAATCAGTACTTTGGGCAAAGTACCGCGCCTGATACGACTTAAATACTCGCCACTTAACCAAAATCGCCCCAGCGCCCTAGAGGCCCCCACCAAGATCAACAAGATCATCGGCTGCAAAAATCTAAGCGTGCGCGGCACCTCGGGCAGGGCCAGCATCGTCAGCAGGGCGGCATAAATGAGTCCGTAAACAAGCACGGCCTTGGTAACCGCCATCAAAGCTGCCAAACCGGCGTACCTGAAAATGGCCCGGTATAAGCCGGAAACAACAAACACCGGCATGGCGACCGCCAGCGATACCCACACCGCCAGCCATTGGGCGCTGTGCATTGTTACCCAGCTCTCCATCCGCAGGCACAGCGCCAGCCATACAGCCAATGCACACAGAAGGGCATCTACAACCAGTGCCAGCAGCCGCTTGGCAGGGCGCGGCAAGGCCAGAAAATATTCTGCAAATTGATTAATCATGGCGGGCACTGGCCTCAGCCAGTACTTGACCAGCCACGGCGCAGGTCAGGTCAATTTCAGCCTGGGTTAATGTGGGGTGTACCAAAAACATCAGAGAAGTTTCACCCAGCTCGCGAGCAACGGGCAAACGTGCATCAGGCCGCCAACCGGTATTGTCAAAGGCTTTTTCCAGATAGACCTCAGAGCACGAACCCTGATAGCAAGGTACGCCTTGAGCGTTGATTGCTTGCATGATGCGGTCGCGGTTCCAACCCGGTGCCAGTTGTTCGGGTTGCACGTACACATAGCACTTGTAGTGCGCGTGGTCATACTCGCTGCAGCCGAACATAGGCACCCGCACAGCCGAATGCGGGAGGCAAGCGGCCCAAATGGCTTGGGCGTTAGCCGTACGACGGGCAGTCCAATCCGTCATGCGGCGCAATTGAATGCGGCCAATGGCAGCCTGCATCTCCAGCATGCGCCAGTTAGTGCCAAAGCTCTCGTGCACCCACCTGAATCCCGGTGGATGCTGGCGCTCATACACCGCTTCGTAGCTTTTGCCGTGGTCTTTGTAAGACCACATGGCGCGCCACAAGGCTTCGTCATTGGTGGTGACCATGCCACCCTCGCCACCGGTCGTCATGATCTTGTCCTGGCAAAAGCTCCAGGCGCCCGCGTGGCCAATCGAACCCACACTGCGGCCCTTGTAGCGTGCGCCATGCGCCTGCGCACAGTCTTCTATCACCTTCAAGCCATGCCGGTTTGCCAGCGCCATGATCGGGTCCATGTCGCACGGCCAGCCAGCCAAGTGGACGCAGATCACGGCCTTGGTACGCTGCGTCAGCACGCGGCCAATCGTGGCAGCCGAAATATTGCCGCTGTCGGCCTCCACATCAGCAAACACAGGTGTGGCCCCGGCGTTGACCACGCAGGAAACGCTGGCGATGAAGGTGCGCGGCGTCACCACCACCTCGTCGCCCGGGCCAATGCCCAGCGCCTTCAGCGCGACGTCGAGTGCCAGTGTGCCGTTGGACAAGGCCATAGCGTGCCTAGTGCCCACCCATGAGGCGAATTCTTTTTCAAACTCGCGGCATTCGGTGCCAGTCCAGTAATTGACCTTGTTTGACAGCACCACATGGTGAACGGCTTCGGCCTCTTCAATCGTGAAGCTCGGCCAGGTTGAAAAGGGTGTGTTCAACATAAGAATCCCTTTGAACTTAACAAGTTTCTTTCAAGTTCATATATTAAATTTGATGGACGCTCTTTTATTCGACGGCAGTCTTGTCCAACATATATTCCCCAAGGGGCCAAGTCTTTGCGGACAACACAGCCAGCCCCAACTGCAACACCCTCTCCAATTGTTACACCCGGTAATATCGTCACATTGGTTCCAATAATCGCGTGTTTTTTTATTCGTACAAAAGATACTTTTACGTTTGAATATTCAGACGGAACAGTTGGATTTGTTAACCCCCCACCAGTAAAGTCATCACTACCTGTCACGATTCTGCAACCAGCACTTAATCCGGAAAAATCTTCCATGTAAAACTCTCCACCACCTATGACACTACAGAAAGAGGCAATATGAACGAATTTGCCAATCTCAGTCTTGATGCCAGCATTGATGAAAACGAAATCGTCTATTTGCGAAAATAAATCAATGAATAAATTCTCTCTATTGACTATCTTTGTGAGCTCGTAAATCTTAGGATTCATCAAAATTACCTTTAAATGGCGTCATGGTTGCATGTCCTTCCGCGCTGATGCCCTCGCGCACAAGCACCTTACGCACGGTCAGCCACAAGATTTTTATGTCCAGCCACATTGATCCTTGATCGACATACCACACGTCCAGCTTGAACTTATCTGACCAGCTCAGCGCGTTGCGGCCATTCACTTGTGCCCAGCCGGTAATGCCCGGGCGCACATTATGACGGCGGGCCTGCTCGGGTGAGTACAGCGGCAAATACTCCATCAGCAGTGGGCGCGGCCCCACTAGGCTCATATCGCCTTTGAACACATTCCACAACTCGGGCAGTTCGTCCAGGCTGCTGGCGCGCAGAAAGCGGCCAAACGGTGTGAGACGGTCCGCATCGGGCAGCAACTGACCGTCCGGCCCACGCGCATCCGTCATGGTACGGAACTTGACCATCTTGAATGACTTGCCAAGCAGGCCCGGACGCGTCTGGCGGAAGAAGACCGGGCTGCCGAGCTTGCGGCGAATTTGCCATATCAAAAATAATAGCGGTACACACAAGAACAGCAAGGCCAGGGCGGCTAAAAGGAGGTCAAAAAGGCGCTTCATGAGGTCTATGGATTAAGTGCGTGGATTGCAGCGCTACGCTCGCAATGATGAAAAGGGCTTGGCATTGGATGCTAAGCCATTGAAAATCGCCCCAAACTTGGACACACCAACCTGCAAGGCCAAGTGCTCCTGGTAATAGTATTGAGCTTTCTGCCCCATGAGGTGCAGCTGCTCAGGCGCAAGTGCAGCCAGCTCTTGAGCAGCCGAGGCGAGTGCTTCTGCATTTTCAGATTCCGCCACCACGCCGCCGCTGGATTGCACCACCAGGTCAGCTGCATCGCCATCCACAGCCATCAGCAAAGGTTTTCCCACTGTCATGTAGGCCTGTGTTTTGGAGGGGATGGTGATCTCAAACAACGGGTCTTTGCGTAAATGCACTAATAGCGCATCTGCTGCGTGCAGCAGGGTGCCCACTTCGGCCATGGGCACCGGTGGCAAAAAGATGACGTTGTGCAGCTCTAGCTCAACAGCGCGCAGTTTGAGCCGACTTACTTCTACGCCGCCACCAAGCATCACAAAACACACCCGCGAGTCACGCGCCTGCAGCAAGGCGGCGGCGTTCAGCACGGTATCCAGCGCTTGGGCCTTACCCATGTTGCCGGCAAAAATAATGCGGAATCGCTCTGACCCCGGAAAGTTGGCATGCAACACCCCCAGCGGCGCGGCCAAAGCAGCCTCGTCGGCCCAGTTGTAAATCACCTCCACCTTGGCCGCTGGCACACCGCGTTGCGTCAGCAAGCGTTTAAAGCCTGGCGACAAAACCACAATCTGATCCACCCGCCTATAGACCCATTGGCAGACCGTTTCCACTACGTTCAGGGCACGCGGGTTGTTGATCATGCCTGTGGCCCGCAGCGTGTCGGGCCACATGTCCTGAATGTCATACACCACGGGAATGCGACGAAACAGGCGGATCAAACTGGCCGTGATGCCCACCGTCAGCGGCGGGTGATAGGCGTAGATCACATCCGCCCGTTTGGCCACAAAAAGGCCATACACCAAAGCTGACGCAGCAAAACTGGCGTAATTCAGCACCCGCTTGATAGCCGACTGGCCATGATTTGGGTACAGCGGCACACGCGTCACTTGCACGCCGTCAATCACTTCGCCCTGCAAAAGGTTGATGCGATAGCCCGGGTACACCTTGCCTCCCGGGTAATTGGGAAAGCCCGTCAACACTTCCACCTCAAACCCTTGGCGCACCAGTTCGCGTGCAAACACCAAGCCCTTGAACGTGGGCTCCGGGTCAAACCACTGGGTCAACAACAATATGCGAATAGCCATGTGTCAATACTTCTTCCACACTACGCGGTTCACGTAGTCGGTATAGCTGTGAATAATGCGTAGCACCTTGTCGGACACATTGGGCATGCTGTAGTCACCCACCTGGCGAATGCCATGGGGGTCGGTGCGGTCATCACCGCGAGACTGGGTGGCCAGAATGGCCAGCCCCTGGCGCACACGTTCCACCTCAAGCCCCACCATCATCACCGCGGCTTCTTCCATGCCCTCGGGGCGTTCATGCGCCTCGCGTAGGTTGAGCGCCGGGAAGTTCATGATGGACGATTCTTCGTTGATGGTGCCGCTATCAGACAATACCGCACGCGCCGAGAGTTGCAGCTTGTTGTAGTCGTGAAAACCCAGTGGCTTCAGCAAGCGCACCTGCGGGTGAAAGACTGAGCAGGTTGCGTCAATGCGCTTCTGCGTGCGCGGGTGCGTGGACACGATCACGGGCAGGTTGTGGTCTTCCGCCACAGCGTTGAGGACAGCCACCAACTTGGTGAATGACTGGGTGGATTCAATGTTTTCTTCTCGATGGGCACTGACTACAAAGTAGCCGCCGGCTTGAAGCCCTTGACGCACCAACACGTCCGACGCCTCGATGCGCGGCCGGTAGTGTGTAAGCACTTCAAACATCGGGCTACCGGTCTTGATGACCAAATCGGGTGGCAAGCCCTCGCGCAGCAGGTAGTCGCGGGCGATGGCGCTGTAGGTCAAGTTCACATCGGCCGTGTGGTCCACGATGCGCCGATTGGTTTCCTCGGGCACGCGCTGGTCAAAGCAGCGGTTGCCTGCTTCCATGTGAAAGATCGGGATTTTGCGGCGCTTGGCTGGGATAACCGACAGGCAACTGTTGGTGTCACCCAGCACCAGCATGGCCTCAGGCTGCACTTCAGCCAGCACCTGGTCCACGGCAATGATGAGATTGCCAATGGTGTGGGCCGCGCCACTGCTCCCCTCCGCGCTGTTCAAAAAATGGTCCGGCTTGCGCACACCCAGATCGTCGAAGAAAACCTGGTTCAGCTCAAAATCATAGTTTTGCCCCGTGTGCACCAACACATGGTCGCAATGCTCGTCCAAGCGAGCCAACACGCGGGACAGGCGAATGATTTCGGGCCGGGTACCGACCACCGTCATGATCTTTAACTTCTTCATGGGTTCACTTTCATGGCAATGGTGTCAGGCTTTTCGCGGTCAAAAATCTCGTTGGCCCAGAGCATCACCACCATTTCATCGTTACCCACGTTGGTGATGTCATGCGTCCACCCGGGCACAGTCTCAACCACCCGTGACACATCGCCAGATGTCAATACCTCATACGTTTCGTTGGTTATCACATGCCTGAACCCAAAACGCGCCGAGCCTTTGATCACCAGAAATTTTTCGGTCTTGGTGTGGTGGTAATGCCCACCCCGCGTGATGCCGGGGTGGGCTGTAAAGAATGAAAACTGCCCGCTATCGGGCGTCTTCAACATCTCCACAAACACGCCTCGTTCATCGCCGTGGCGGGTCAGGTCGTAGGTGAATTTGGCCGGTGGCAAGTAGCTGACATAGGTTGCATACAAGGCGCGCACCAAACCAGTACCCACCCGCTCTGACACCAGCGACGTTCGGCAGTTTTTGAAGGCGTTTATCTGCGCCGCCAGTTCACCCAGGGCAATGCCATAAACAGGCGCTACGGTTCCCCATTGCAAGCTCTGAACTACGTTGCTCAGCGCATGCACGAATGCCTCGATCACATCATCCACGTAGACCAGCTTTAACTGTGTTGACGGGTCGTTAATCTGAATGGGCAGGTCATTGGCGATGTTGTGGCAAAAGGTCGCCACCGCAGAGTTGTAATTGGGCTTGCACCATTTTCCAAACACGTTAGGCAAGCGGTAGATCACCGCCGGATTGCCCGTTTGCGTGCTGAGTTGCTCAACAGCCTGCTCGGCAGCACGCTTGCTTTGACCATATGGGTTGGCTAACTCCGCTTGTATGGACGAAGCCAATAGCAATGGAATATGGTGGCCTGTTGCCTTGATGGCCTCACACAGCAAGGCGGTCAAGTCAGCATTGCCTGAAGTGAATTCTGTGACATCTTTGGGACGGTTGATACCCGCCAAGTGCACTATGGCATCTGCTGCGTTCACCTTGACTTGCAAGCTTTCTGGCGCATCCTCGTGGTCAAAGCGAAGCACCTCAAAGCTCCGCAGTTCACTTAAACGGACAGCCAAATTTTTGCCAACAAAGCCTTTGGAGCCAGTAATTAATACCCTCATGGTGTCATTCCTCTGCGATGGCATGCTCGCCACGGGCAATGGCTTGTACAAAGCTCAGCTTTTGCAGCAGTTGCTTCATGCCTGACAAATCCAGACGGGTGGTGTTGTGCGAGTGATAGTCTTCAGCGACAGAAATTTTGGCTTCTCCTTGCTCCACGAACTTGCCATAGTTCAAGTCGCGCAGGTCAGGCGGTATGCGGTAGTAATCACCCAAGTCTTGGGCGGCGGCCATTTCTTCGCGACTCAGCAGTGCCTCATACAACTTTTCGCCATGGCGCGTCCCGATCACTTGAATGGGGTGTTCGGGCTTGCCCATCAGGTCACAAACTGCCTTTGCCAGCGTTTCCACCGTGGCTGCTGGCGCCTTTTGCACAAAAATATCACCGTTGTTACCGTGCTCAAAGGCGTAGAGCACCAAATCTACCGCGTCATCCAGCGTCATCATGAAACGCGTCATGTGCGGGTCGGTGATGGTGATGGGCAAACCATTGCGAATTTGCTCCACAAAAAGAGGAATGACCGAACCACGCGAGGCCATGACGTTGCCATAGCGTGTGCCACAAATAACAGTCTTGTCGGCATCGACATTGCGCGACTTGGCCACCATGACCTTTTCCATCATGGCCTTGCTGATACCCATCGCGTTGATGGGGTAAACAGCCTTGTCGGTGCTGAGGCAAACCACACGTTTAACGCCATTTTGTATAGCGGCTTCCAGTACGTTTTCTGTGCCAAGCACATTGGTCTTCACGGCCTCCATCGGGTGGAACTCACATGATGGGACTTGTTTAAGTGCGGCTGAATGAAAAATGTAGTCCACGCCACGCGTTGCATTCAATATGCTTAGGGAATCCCGAACGTCGCCAATGTAGAACTTCAGCTTGGGGCTGTTGTATTTTTTGCGCATGTCGTCTTGTTTTTTTTCATCACGGCTAAAAATACGGACCTCTTCAATAGAAGTTTCCAGAAATCGTCTAAGCACAGCATTCCCAAATGATCCCGTGCCGCCCGTAATTAGTAATACACCATTCATTTAATTTATTCCAGAAATGTAGACAGGTCGCCTCAAATAATTAAATTGAGCTTCCGTCTGAAAAATAGCCATTGCGTCTTAAAGAGGTTGGTAATAAGCGATCATTTTCTAAGCACCAAACATGTATCGTCAAAACCACGTAAAGCTGTACCGTAAGCGATAACAGTGTCGACAGGCATTTCACCAGTAGGAAAGGTGAAGGTGCCAAACTGAGCAAGCCGAAAAGGCAGTACATCCTTTTCCGCTGAAAATATATCTTCACAAATTCCAATGGCATCTATACGCATGATCTTGGCCTGCGAAGAGAGGATGCCTGGGCCGCGACGAGTTTCGAAAATATCGCGAAGAAAATTACCCGTAGGCATGCCACATTCAACGGTTGTCGAGAAGTACCGGTTTCCGTGTCCATGTCCGCTATAAATAGAACTTCCGTCGATAGCAGCTAGCTCCTGCGCTTTCCCATTCCCGCCTTCAACGGAAAGTTCATAGATATGATTTGATTGAAGTTGGGTATCGGTCGCATAAAAGAACCGACCTTCAAGTTCAGCAATCCATGCTGCCCGGTAGGCCTGGTTGCCACGCAGTAGGGGTGTGATCGATGAAAAGTGAGGGTCGCTCACCCATATGCCAGCGGCGTGTTCGAAGTCCCCACACAGCACGAAAACGCGCTCTCCGATTGCCGTTACTGCATGGACGTGCTCAATTTCTCCAGTGGCAAACTCTCCCTTCACTGTCCAGTGAGGATTTCGGCTTGAACGGCCCCAAATCCTTACCGGCTGTCGAGCAGGGTTAGAAAAATATTCGCCAAAAACAAGTTGAGTTTCTCCATTAGGCTGTTCTATTCGCCCAAATTCAAGTGCTCGTCGACCATCCGGTATTACGAAATCCAGAGTCAATTGGCCAGTTGCCAAGTTACAACGCCATATTTCAGAGCGGCGCGAAATGAACAAATCACCCTCTATTACGATTGCATGACTTGGTGCAACCCGAAAGATGCGATCAACAATGCGTAATCTATTCCCTAAACGACCAACAAGTCCTTCAATGGGCAGGCTACAAATAAATGAAGGATGTTTGAGGTCGTAGCCCACACGGTACAAGGCCCCATTTGCATGACACAACAGCCCCTTAGAATCTGCTGCAAGCGGCCGAAGTCCCTTACGCTTGGCGCTGAGGTGCCAATCAGCCATTGCTAAGCCCTATCCCAAAACGGCAGCCAATATGGGTAGCCACTGGATTTTCTGCTGTTGAGGAACTCGACCAACATTGCAGACTCGCACACCTCAATGCGAAGCCCGCCAACGTATGCAACTTTCAGTATTCCGTGTGCTATCAAGTCTTTTTGCAGCGTGCGCTCACCATAATTTATAGCCCAATGAGGCCGCCGCTCGCGGACAGTTAGGTTGGTTTCAAATTCACCATCCTTAACATGAAACATCCGATCCCGATACCAGTTGGCAATAGGCCATTGATCGGCCCAGCTATCCTCGGCGACGTGAATCATTGTCAAACTGTGAGACGTATCGACACCGAGACAAACGATGGTCGCATTATGGTCAGCACAATATTTCCATGATGAGCCAGGACCACAAGCCATGGGGCGATCGCCGTCAATGTTCGCCTCCATCATCGATACAGCATGTCGGCCTACCGCAACCATGCTATTTAGTGGGTGACGACTGCGAACAGCGCCTGCCACTCCCATTAGGGCCTTTGGAAGTGCGCCTGTCCATGGCGGCGTCTTGCGCACGTCATAGGAAAGCCTTTTGGAACAGATTGTGTCCGTCAACCTTTCAGGTCCAGTTGGTTCTTCTCGATACAGCGGAATGGCAGGCATCGCGAGTGTGCCTTCCGGTCCAAGAAAATCAAGTAATTGCACACAAATCTGGGCGGGTGCAAGGCCGGTTGGTTTTAGAGCCAATCCTGATGCATGAACAATCATGATCCCATCTTCACGTACCCCAAGCTCTTTCAGTTGAGCGGTGATCTGATCAAAGGAAAACAGGGCGGGTGAGCTGGTCGGCACCGCGACCGGACTTGGTCGCCTTCGTGCTCGCTGGGCAAGGATATTATTGACCAAGCTAGAGCGCCAGTAGAGTGTCTTGACAAGCACCTCCACCCACGGCGAGGCACCCAGAATTGTGTCGAGATTCATATTTTGCAGCGATCCCATTTGATGTGAAGTACGTTAGCTGGCCGAAGACTGTTCTCTGTACTACTCAAAGTCGTAATTAGCATGAGTTTCATAAAAACAACTTCAATCTATTTGATATCAGTTTTCTTGTTCAGTAAAAAATGTCGGCATCCCCAATAGCTTGATTTTCCAAACTCATATGCTGTTCGTTTCGGTATTTTAGAAAGGCTTGCACTTTCTGCATGGTTTACGCGTAAATCCGGATCAAACCAGAGGATGCCTCCCGCCGTGTGTATTTGATTGGTGAGGTACGCCTCTTCAGCATAGAGGAAGTGTGGGTAATCCAGTTTCTTAAATTTTTTTAAAAATTCAGTGGTTAATACATAGCATGCACCAACGCCCATGTGAATTTCACATCCAGTAGAAGGCTGTAATGGCGATTTTTTTACCGGCCTGATTAATCTCAAGATAAATGAAATTATCTTTGCTACCAAATAGTGTGAAAAAAGCAAATCGAACTGAAAACGACGAAGTAAACCAATCTGCATCAAATTGTGAGGATTCTGATGAATGCCATCTTCGGTGATGACATCAGGGCATATTGCCATTACCTTTACGCTATATTTTTTGATTGAAAGTTGTTTGCAAAAATCCGGCTCAAAAACCAAATCATTGTTGCAGATGGCGACGTAGTCATTGTTAGACTCATTGAGTAAGGCCAATCCATGATTCAGGCCACCGAAATAGCCGAGATTTATCGGTGCTCGAATGTAGCTAATCCATGAGTGTTTTTTTGCGTACGCTTCTATTTCTCTTGAATCTGGTGTGCTAGTAGAGTTATCGACTATGCTGCAACAAATGGAAAAATCAACATTTAGTCCATTTTGCAATTCAAGTGAATGGCAAAATTTCTTTGTGTAATCTGAATTATTAAAATTAACGCAAATAAATATTATTTTTATCATGATTTTAGTAAACTTCGAGATATATAGAATGGAAAAAAGCAGCTAAGCAAAAAAGAATTAAAATATGTAAGGGATGAAAGAGGAGAGTAGGCGAGCCATGAGATAACTGGTATCAAAATCAAGATAAAATCTGATCTTCCTCTTACGAATTTTATGCCTATAAATCCAGTAATGATGCCTGAGAGAAAATACAAAAAACAGGCGCCAACGATTGAAAAATCGTCTATAAAAGATCTATAAGCAGTGAATAAGTTGGACGTTTCACCAGTTAGTGAGATTGCCAAATATTCATCATACACACCTGGCGCCTGCGGATATATGCCGAGCGCTGCAAATAACGATGAATACGAATATCTACCAAAGGATATATTTTTTACATTATAGACATTATCAATCCAAGAGGAAAATGCGGAAACCCCTCCAAAAAGGTAACCTCTCAATGTGTACAACACACGCGAAAAATCGCTTGAGTCAACCGAGCTAAAACCTTCTCGAAGAAATTGTCCGGCAAAAAAAATTATAGTTAATAGAAGTATGGGGGGGAGTAATCCACGAAAGAGAAGGTGCATTGCACTCTGCTTCATGATAACTAAACTTTTTAAATAGACTGCAATAATTATCTGTAAAATTACAATCATTACTCCGGCTCGACCGGACTGACTCATTCCAAGCAAGAGTATTGCAATCATTGGTAAAGCTAAAAACCAACGCCACCTATATATATAGTAATAAAATAATGACAAAATTACACCTGAGTATGAAAGCAGAAATCCTATTCGGCTAACAAAAGGCACATCAAGTTCACCTGAAAAAATCTGCGCTCGTGCTGCGCCAGGTAGAATAATTAATTCCGCAAAACTACTAGCTTCGAATAATCCCAATGCATTTGCGTATTGAAGTGCCCCTGCAATACTAAGTACGCCGAAAAAAATAACTATTTTTTTTAGTCTACTCTCATTTTTTATAATATCTAATTCATGATTTAGATTTGAAATATTATTCAGTTTGATGTTTTCTGATTTTAGACATTTGCAACCGATTATCTCGCCCACAGCGAAGGCTAGTGTGATCGAAAATATTGATATCGTAGCAAGAAAACTACTTTTCATATCTGACGCAAAAATAGATTGAAGTGCGTAGACGAGACCCCAGGCGCCGGCAAGAATTGCTGCAGGACTTAACCTGCCCAAGGGACTCACTATGATCATTAAAATCATCAAGCTCAATAGCAATAATGCAGCAATCTCCATTTTTAATTTTACTTTATAGGCTATTAATGTGATTTAAGGTGGTGATTGGTTGGTCTGGCCAAATTTTTAACTGCTAAATAATTTAAACTTCTAAATTATATTTCTGCTTTTCTTGGAGTATTTTTCACTTAAAACAATATGGCGAATTCTCTCGTCAGAAATGAATAGAGCAACCGCTGCCAGCATAATGCAACTGACATTAAAAATAATGATCGATTTTTCATCAAAATGTGTAATTAAAATTATATTGCTAAATCGCATTGTTAAGTCGACTGCCAAAAGCCAAATAATAAGTTTTAAAAAAAATTTAACTGGTATTCGTGGTAATAAAGTATTTCGTACTGAAATAAACACGATTGATAAGTACAAGATGCTAGAAACTACAACCACAGCAGCGCTTCCAATAACTTCGAATCTTGGTATAACAATAAAGTCGGCGATTACACTGAAAATCGCTGTCATCAGTGATATTTTTGCCATTACTGCAGTTTTCCCTGTGACTTCCAAGCCTTTTTGAAGGTGTATGGCGATTGATCCAATATATATCGAAATAATAACTAGGATCATAATATTTTCCGGGAGGACGTAGCGCCGGCCAAACAAAGCTATTATGAAATAAGAACCGACAATATCGGCTAATGCAATCAAAGGAGTGAATATTAATGATAATATAACTATATTGTTTGATATTATCTTTTCAATTTCTTGAGGTTCACATCGGCTTTTCCATTTAGCCATGATGATCGGGTGCGAGGCCATTAGCAAAGGCATGGTGAGAAAGCCGGCACATCCGGTAGCCAAATCTCGGAAAGATGCATATTGGCCAAGTTGTTCGTCTATTCCAAAAAACTGAAGGAGAATACGATCGCCAACCATATAAAACTGCGTGGCAAAAAACCACAGGCACATAGGCAAACCATAACCAAGCAATTTTAGAAATAGTTCACGAGAAATCACTTTACTAACACCTGGAATTCGATCTTGTAAATTCCTATTAGCAATAAACAGAATCATATTTCCGGCAAGAAACCCCACTGCTACTGCGATCGCGGCAGCAGTCTCTTTTCCATTGGCTGCGAAGATAAGAACGCATAAAGTGCCTATTTGGAAAGTGCTCTGTAGTCCAACAGATATTGCCTGAGTGTAGATTTTTCGTGACGATTGCAGAAAAGTCATCAGCAATCCCTGCATTAGCTGACCAAATACCAGTACTCCGCCGACTAGAGCGAGTTGTTGCGTATGGGTAACTATATAGATGGCCGCATAGGCTATACCGCTTGCAGGTATGGAGACGAGAAGCTGAAGATTTATGGTTTGACGTCGAAATTCAGATTTTGCTTTTTCATCCAGATAATCTGGATAAAGATATAGGACAGAGTTGGAAAGCCAAGAGCCAGCAAGTTGGACGAGTAAGAGGGCAGTAGTGATTGCCACAGAATAACGACCGTATTCTTCAGGTGCAAGATTTCTGGTAAGAATGACAATACTAAGCAACCCGGTAATAGCCGGAATGAGCTTGACTGGTATATATGCCAATACGTCTCTGCTGAGATTCATTTTTTTGTTATCTGACTGCATGAAAACCTATCAGTACGCTTTCCGGTTGAATCATTCTTTTGCCGCCGATGTATTCGCGGGGCAGTGGCGGGTGGTTAGTGCTTGCAAAGGTACTCGGGCCTCCTCTGCAGTTAGATAACGGCTCCAGGACACCATACCGATGCGCTTTGCGTCGTAGTCGTTGACGCGAGACCACAGCAAACGATCCCGTGTGAAGCGTAGTTGTCGACCGTAATTTGTCTCCTCAACGAACAATCCGCCGTCCGGAAGCACGCGTGCGCGTCCTTCTGTGATTGTGATGGGCCGCGTCTCAGCAAGCAGCGCTGCAAAGGGTTGCAATGCCTGACCCGTGTCGAAGTCGTATAGAAGAACCCGATTGGTGTCGCCGGGCAATAAGAATGCGTGTTCCTTGGGTGCGCCAGAAACGACGTTGTTGTCAAACACCGATATTCTCTGGTCGTCGACAAAATCGGCCGAATGCTGGTTCATCCACGGCCCGGTCTGGTGCCAAAGAATCTTTCCTGTCGATGGTCGATACAAAAAAACGGTGCTGAGGTGCCGAGCGGAAATCAGCAGGTCACCGCGTTGCCAGTGGCGACCACTTTGTTGAGCAATTCGGATTTCGTTCAGGTGGATTGGGTCTTTGTTAAGTTGGTGGCCGGAAGTGCCAAGCAACATGGCTTGTAGCCCGTTGTTGCGGAGGATACGAGCGAATGATTGTTTATCAAGAACACGGCCGCCCGTAGAGACGTGAGCTAGGGCGTTATCCTGAATTCGGTCGTTCAGCCATGGGTTTTCGGTGAGGCCATCCTTTGACACCGATGGAACCCAGAGGGAACCATCCAAATCGAGATCATTTGAGTGATGCATCACATCATCGAGTACCCAGACCGGCCTGGGGCTGCAAGAACTCATCCGAATCAGTGATGTATCGTTGTTGAAAATTATGTCGCCGTCGTCAAGCAAGACAGGATGGAAAGCTCGTGCGACGTTTGGACCACCCACGTGCGTGAGGCCCTTCGACGCAACTTGTGCGTAAATCGCTGGCCAATCTGGGTTCCAGCGAGCAATTACTGTCCCATCAGCGATCCGAATTATTTGCACCACGGAGCGCTTTGCCGCCGGATCGACACCTGAAAACAGCAGGTAACCGGAGTCTTCGGGGGCGGGGAAGCGACGCACCCAGTGTGCCTTCTCGATCTCCTTACGATCCATGAGTAACGGCAGTGGATCACCTTCGAACTGGGATTGCACTTGTTGAATCGCTGTCAAGACGAGTTCAGGAAAGTTGGCGAGTCTCATGAACAGACGCGAGCCTGTCTCCGGAATGCGAGATTCTTCATTAAGCGTAGACCTTACGGCCCAAGCAGTGGCGACGACTACCATGATGAGAACAAGTGACAGGGCCGAGGCAAACCAGAGCCAGAACGACCAGGCTGACGTTTGCGCGTCTCCGGATTGGATGGTTGTAGATGTCGCGTTTCTCATGCTGGGAGCAGAAGGTTCTTCGGGTTGTTCAACAGGGCGCGATGGATACTCTCTGATCGCTGTATCAGCTTAGGACAGAAATCGTCGGTGCGCGCTGTGATCGGGTCGGGAGCGACAATCTGCTTCGCAAGGGCGGAAGCGTCTGCATGGACGCCGATCACAGCGAATAATTTTTCCAGCATTTGAGTCGGCAGGGCGCAGAGTGCGTCATGGTTGATAAGGTGCAGTCTTAGATCGCGCTGCGCCAGCACATGGGTGTATACCGCATTCCAGTAGTCGAGCCAGTAGTTTGGGTCATCAGGTGCGCGCGAGTCGTCCATAGCAGGCACAGCAAAGAAAAACGGACGGTGATCGAGTCCAAACTCGTGATGAGACAGCCAGCTCATATAGGTCTGGGTAAAACGGTCACTGGTTTGTGCGGCGCAGAAGCGCTGGTGCTGCCGATACAACGAGCGCGCTGTGGAAATTGGATTCCGGTACACGAGCAGCACCGTTGCCGTTGGGTCAGCGCACAGGCTGTGCAGGCGGAGCAAATTGTTATTGTTCTTGGAAAGGTAGCGCCTCGGAATTCCATTCGATGGTCCGGGCTCGGTTCGCGGATTCGCCACGACTGCGCGATAGTCTGCGAAGGCGGAAAGCACCTCTGGTGAAGGCTCCACCGCGCTGAGGGAATGAGAGCTGGATGTTGCGGTGCCAAACGTGCGCCAAAATACCTCTTCGAAGCCCTCTGGACTGTCAAAGTCGACGCGGATTCCGTCGCCGTGCGCTCTTTCGATAGGTGCCGCTTTTTGCGGTGCGAACCGGGTGATCTGCTTCCACAGATTGGGGGCCAGAACGAACGGCATGTCTCGATAGGTCAGTGACCGAAAAACATTGATGTCGTCCAGAATATGAAGCAGCATTGTCGTTCCCGAGCGCGCGAGACCACAGACGTAGACCGCGCCATCAGCCGGGTCTGCTGGTATGTTTTGAGTCGATGTGACCGAAGGGCGCTTGGGAAGCGCGAACTGGCGTTCCAGATCAAATGCTAGTTGACGGACAACTGCGGGCTCAAGGGCCAGCCAGTGCAGCCAGCGTACCAGCGTGCCGTAGGTATTGTTGTGTTCAGTACTACCCTTCGGTCGTCGCAAAATCCACCATACGGTCGCGAGCAATGAGGTAGCTACGAAATATGCCGCTTGTTGCGTTTCAGTCCACTGTAGTGCCCATGGAGCCAAGCCGACGACTGCCATTAGGCCCACGACGATGCCCAGCACCTGCATACTGAATTGCAAGGTTGCGCGTCCGGCGCGCAGAAGCGTCGCTTGGCGCGCGTCGTCTCCGGTGGCATTCCGGAATGCTTGCAGAAGTGCCGTGTTGTTACGAAGACTGTCGCTCAACCACGTCCCACCGAAAGTGCGAATGCTGATCTCAGTCAAAACTGATCCGACCAAGACTGAAACAACAAAAATAAGTAGAGTCACTTCTTTGATTTGATTCGACGAATCAGCCGCTTGATTGGGTACCAGATAACACCTATCAGCAGCATCAACAAGCCGGCCAATGTTCCCAGCACTGCTACGACCGCACCGGACCCGAGACCCGGTCCGATGTAGGCCAAGGCTAACGGGGGGTATGCCAGAAGCCCAGCAACGAACAAGTAACCAATAAGTTTTATTTTCATTTGAATGAAGGATTGGTTAGTTTCGAGTCGTCTGCTGGTGAGGCAGTGATGCCGCAGGCATTGAGGCATGCCATCACTGCTTCCAGGCTCTCTTCTATCGACAATGTGGCGCTATTGATGATAAGTTCCGGGTTTTTCGGTTCTTCGTAGGGAGAATTAATGCCAGTGAAATCCCGAATTTCACCTGCGCGAGCTTTCTTGTATAGGCCCTTAACGTCCCGAGCTTCGCATACTTCAAGTGGGCAGCAGCAATAGATTTCAACAAAGTTGGAACCGGCAATATGACGTACCCAATCGCGATCAACGCCGAAAGGCGAGATTAGTGCGACGAGGACAAGAACGCCAGCGTCCGCAAAAAGCTTGGCCATTTCCCCAATGCGGCGGATATTTTCGTGGCGATCTTCTATGGAAAATCCTAAGTTGCTACATAGGCCGTGCCGAATGTTGTCGCCATCGAGAACGTAGGTGCGATAGCCCTGCTGGTGCAGATGCCCTTCGACGGCATAAGCGATGGTCGATTTGCCTGCACCGGATAGGCCGGTAAACCAAACGATACCGGCCTTGTGGCCATTAATCTGTTCACGGCGGGCGCGGGTAACAGTAGCGTGTTGCAAGACGATGTCGGAGCCGCCTATGCCTTGTTGAGCCTCAACATAGATTCTTGGTTGCGTGGTCATTGCTATTCAACCGCGGCCAAGTGCTTTTGCAAATGCATTGCGCAGGCGAATCATCTTTTCAGCCGACTCTGGCGTTTGAGCTACGCCGCGCAGACCATGGCGGACAAAGACGAATAGCAACAATGCGAAGCCCACAGCAAGTGTGTACACCATGGCAATCAGCGCCTTCTTGGGTTTGCTTTTTCGCTCGGGTGGCTGGGCGGAATCAACCACCTGAATGATGGAGCCTTCGCGGCTTTCGTCCACACGGGCCATTTCGTATTGTTTTGCGAACAGGTCGAACAGGGTTTCGTGGTATTTGAAGTCGCGGAACTTGGCGATGTAATCGCTATCGCCACCACCGGTAGGCTCTTCTTTTTCAGCGCGAGCCATTTGGCCGCGCATGGCTGACAACTCAGTTTGCGCTTGTTTGAAGTCGGGTGCCGATTCAGTCAGATAACCACGCATGCTGGCGAGTTTGATTTCTTGTGCAGTGATGGCGGCTTTGAGTTTGGCCAGGCCTTCAACTGCTGCAGTCGGACTGGCTTTCAGCGCGCTACTGTTGACGCCGCTGGCCTTTAAAGCTTGCTCTGCCTTGATCAGGTTGTCTTTGGCGTTGCTCAGTTGTTTTTCAAAGAAGACGCGGCGCTGCTGGGCCTCGGTGACTGCTAGGCGGTTGAGCAGGTGGCTCAGTTCTTCGATATTGGCGTTGGCCAGCTGGGCGGCAAAGCCCGGATCTTTGTCGCTGGCGTCGATGGTGATGAGTCCGTCTTTGCCGCTTGCGGTTTGGATGTTGGCGTCCAGTGTCTTGCGGGCGTCTTCTCGGAATTTGGTCTCGTAGCGTTCGGTGAGTTTGAAGCGGTCAATCAGTGCGTCTTGCACGCTACGGCTTTTAAGAAAGGCGACGTATTGATCGGCTGGGTTTTTCAAGGCACCGGCGGCGCCTGCCAAACCACCCAAGGCGCCCAAGCCCGCCAGCATGGCAGCGGCACCGCTTTGCTGTTGTTGGGGGGGCATGAATTTGGTGGTTGCGGTGAAGGTGGGCGGGATGGCAAAGGTGATACCCAGCGCCAGCAGTCCTGCGGCCAAGGGGCCAAGCACCAG
>Ga0209123_1001226_pt1 | contig 26378 bp, 30 predicted proteins | sample BarGraIncu00431A_FD_184500 | JGI IMG/M metagenome (GOLD analysis project Ga0209123, IMG submission 184500) | Arctic peat soil microbial communities from Barrow, Alaska, USA - Barrow Graham LP Incubations 004-31A (SPAdes) (version 2) | ecosystem: Environmental > Terrestrial > Soil > Wetlands >...
AACAAGAAGTTGAATTTTAGAGAGAAAAAAGGAGGGCACTTCTGATGGCTGCACAGTTCCAGGATGCCAGCAAGACACCGCACCACCGGCAGCACCGAGATGAATTAATAGTAGATCATCTCCCGCTTGTGACTTTCATCCTGAACCGGATCAATGCCACCGTGCCAGCCCATGTTGACCGGGATGATCTTCGGAGTGCCGGGATCTTGGGCCTGATCTCCGCTGCCGATCGATTCGACCCGGCTAGGGGCTTCTCCTTTAAGACTTTTGCAGAGCCCAGAATTCGCGGCATGGTCCTCGATCACCTGCGATCGGAGGATTGGCTACCTCGAAGCCTTCGCACTTTGCAAAAACAGATGAATTCTGAGACGTTACTGCTCGCGCACAGTATGGGCCGTAATCCCACCGGCGAGGAGATTGCCGAAGCGATGGGTCTGCATATTTCCGAGTATTTCAAGCTGACCCAGGACCTTCATCAACGCTCAACCGGCGGCAGTCTTGATGATGTCTGGCCTGACGAGGATGGCTATTGTCTGGCCGTCGCTGATGTGGTCGAGGATAACAGGAACTTGGACCCACGGAGCCAGCTGATCGCTAACCAGGCCACGGAGCACCTTGCTGCGCTGATCGAGACCTTGCCGAGTAATGAGCGGCTTGTGCTCACGCTTTACCATTACGAAGACCTGACTTTGCTGGAAATCGGGGCGGTCCTGGGCTTGACTGAAAGTCGAATATCGCAGCTCAACACCAAGGCCCTTATGACCCTGCGCCGGCGCATCGAAAAAAGTTCCAGATCCGGAGAAATCTGACAAATCATGGAGGTAGAAATATGGACATGAAGGATGTTTTACGTAACATGACCTGGCCCGGCGGTAGGCTCCCGGCAACCTTGCAGCCTGCACCAGTTATCCCGGTGGCAGAGACAGCTACAAGAGGGGATCCAAAGATCGAGGTCGATCCAGCAAAGCGGCGGTGGACCCATATGGGCAAATTTAGATTTCATCCCGTAGGTAGGGGGCGGCGGCCGGCCATATCCTCAGTGGTAGGCCTTGGTAACAGATACGATCTCGCTCAGCATCTAAATCTGTTCCTGCTCACTAACCTGAACCAGGCTTCCCTGGTGATCACCGAAGATGCTCCTGACCACTGGACAGTCATGGCGCCGGGCGTCGGTGTAGTGGGCTGGACTGACGGACCCGTAGATTATTAATTGACGAGAAAGAGACGAAAACAACCGAAACAGCACGATAACTGGAGGTATTACCGATGAAAACAAGTGTAATCGCAACATTGGTGGCCATTTTGGCCTTTTCCGCAGGTACGGCATTCGCAGCCGAGCCCACAACCCTCACTACCACCGACACACTGTCCGCCGCCGAATACCAGGTGGTCGCAGTCAATTCCGGTTCCGGACCGGTAACGCTGACCGATGCACAGTATCAGGCCGCGCTCATTGCAACCTACCGCCCGATCGGCTTGCTCTCCATCGCCCCCGCCTTCGCAGCAAAACAGCATGGCACCGAGGTGTCGGCTGGGTATCGCATCGCTGCGGGGGCTGAGTTCCCGTCTCTAGTTCCGTGCCTCGCTGCAAGGGGCCTAAGCGAGACCACGGAGTTGGTTTACTACCACGGCGATTTCAAATCCGATCTCAGCAATCAGGCCAGCGGTTCGGTTTGGTCGATAGCTGCCTACGATTCCATCAAATACACCCTTTTCCCGGCATCCCTTGTACCCACGCCCTTCATTTCCGGCGGCTTCGGACCCGGATACATTCATACTTCCGGTACAAAGCAGGGCCTGGTTGGCGGATTTCCGGTTCTTTCTCCAATCTCAATTTCGACTCACGATTGGGCTCTGATGTACCAGGTCTCCGCCGGAATCGCTTATGAGACCAACTGGCAGAAGCACTACGTTGTGGACCTGGCCTACCGCTACGAAGGCTCGGCAACCCACGTGACTGGCGGGGCCATTGGCGTCCATTCCATCGCCCTGTCGGCCCATTTCTAGCCCGTAATACCTGTTAGAAGGCGGTTTAAGAGAGAATAAAGAGGTCCCGGTGAATGCTGCCGGGATCTTTTTTTCGTCTGGATGAAAATACTTTGGAATTTTTACCCGCAGAAATCGCTTTAGAAGGTAGGGCTATAAATCCGCGGTTTGCGCCGCATAACAGAGATACCTGGAGGTAGAAGATGGTTAGAAGAGGGGTTTTGAGAGGGTTGATGTTCGTGCTGGTGGCAGGAGTGCTGGCGATGGCGGGGGTGGCAGGGGCACAGCCGGCAGCAGGTATTGATACAATGATGCAGAACGCGAATGATAAGATGTATCAGGGTATCGCTGTTATGCAACAGGAACAAAGGGCTAAAGATAAGGCAGCTTTCGCGAAAAGATTAGCTGATCAGCCAGCTGAAGCACAAAACGACACGCAACAGAGCCTGAAAGGTGCTCTGGCTGGGTTGGCAGAAGAAGAAAGAAGACGCATCGAAATGGAAAGAAGAACTAAACTGGACCCAGTTATGATCCAACAGGAAAAAATACTCCATACCTGTATTGTGCCTTCCTCGAATGAAAAACTACCATATATACATGCAGTTAAAGCCGCACATAACGATCAATTATATGAATTACTGCTTTATGAGGATGAGGCTCATTGTCTGGTAGATACTAACAAAGTGGCTATTCACGGTACTCCAGCCGAGGTCGAAATGGAAAAGTTGGCCACTTGGGCAAGAATAATTAAGGTTGCACCTGTTTATTTATCAAGAACCAAGGTGTTGTTTTCAAACAGATACCTCGAAAAAGAACAAGAAACGATCCTCGGTATTAAGATCAAGACGCCGGCTGCTGATGTTTTGGGCCTGGACGCCGTCGGTAAAAAATGGACAGTTTATAGTTTCGACGACGACGATAAAACCGGCATCGAATATACCACTTACCGTCGACCTTTAGACGCCATCCCTGTGGTCAAAACCTATGATGGTAACAATCTAGTCAATGTTGAAAAAATGACTGATAAGCAGGCGGACAGCACAGTTAAAAAGAACAGCGAAACAGGTACTGGCTTTTTTGCCAATTTGGGCAGATTTGCAGGCGAATTCGGTGGCAGGGTTGCTGCTGGGAACGGATACGCCAAACCCACTCCCAAAGCAGTGACAATATCTAAAAGAAAAGATGTAGAATCCGTGATTTACGACTTCGGCGGCATCAGAGTGTCGGACATAAACTATGTATTCGATACAACCGGCTATGTCGGTTTTACCGCAAAGATTGCCGACAGAGAGTCATTTACCACGACCACAATCATCCCGCCAATCATCGACGTTTTCACGGCTCTGACCAAATACCTTGGGCAGCCTACGGCAATGTTGAAGTCTGGGGATTATTCCGTAGGAAAGAACGCGGATGGCTCGGACTTCGCCGCCCGGGTTTGGAGTGAGGGTGTGTGGATCAGCAAGAACGGCCTGCGGGTTGACGTACATTGCGAGGATCCTGATAACAAATCCAAAACTTGTTACAACGGCCGGGTGCAGGTCCGCGATCTAAGTGCCTTGCCGGTTAAGGCAGAGCCCACGAAGACTGCGGCACAGTTATCGAGAGGCGCACAATGACGATAAGGAGAGAGGTCTTAAGAGGGGTGGTGGCGGTGCTAATGGCAGGGATCCTGGCTATGGCGGGGATTGCCCAGGCGGCACCGGTGGATCAATCGCCGGCTCAGTGGCTGGAGGGGGCTGACCAGCCGTCAAACAAGAAGGCGGCGGCGAAGGCGGTTGCTCAGCGGGCCGCCCAGGCTGCCCTTGCAATAAAAATGGACTCTGGAATGGCTCAGAGCATGAGGTATGTTAAGGCCCTGAAGCAGGAGGATGAGGGAAGGTTTACTCATATGAATAGCTATTGTGAGAGGCTTGGTGGCGCCCGTTCTGGTGGCGCCTTGGAAATGTACGCTACTATGATTCGGAACGATTTCCCCGGCAGCACATTTAACTGCGCTACCGAAAGTGGCACTATGGTACAGGGATCTGTGACTGCTGAATTTGCTTCGGGAAAGCCGTGGAAACACACCTTTCAATCTTATGGCGGGATAGTCTACACCGTCAACTTTCTGGAATATCCCCTGGTTTCGGTCCAAGGGCAACTTGGATTGAAATTCATTCACACAGTAGTGGATGTCGAAAAGGAAACCATTGCTTTCGTCGACTCCAGCCTCAATTTGAGCATTACGAGCGGAGGGAATATCAGGGGTGAAAACTCGGCTATTACCGATGTCCAACTCAATCCCATTATGGAAAAAGCATACTTCTTACTGAACGGTCCATATGAAGGAGGGGATGTTGGGAATGACTCCATAATTGTGTTCATTAACTCGATGCTGGCCAGCAACAATTTTCGGCGGGAATTCGTTAGCGAGATGATCCCTGGACTGGTCAAGAGAGCAAAGGACCGGGGGGAAGCGGAACCCTGGTGATGGCGCCTTTTGAGAGCTGATCTAAAATCTCCCAGGAAGTAAAGTCTCGGTGAACCTAAAACCTCAACTTTGAAGCCCCGATCCTGCTGGTTGGGGCTTTTTTTCGTCTAAATGAAAATACTTTGGAATCTTACCCGGATAAATCGCTTTAGTCATACATAGGCTACAGATCCGCGGCAAATGCCGCATAACAGAGATGTCGGAGGTGTCAGATGGTTAAAAGAGGGGTTTTGAGAGGGTTAATGTTCGTGCTGGTGGCAGGAGTGCTGGCGTCGGCGGGGGGAGTGCAGGCGGGGGAGGTGGATAAACCTGGCAGCGGTGTTGAAAAGACCATGAAATATTTCCGTGGCATGATGGGAGCTAATATTAACGAGGTTAAGGACTTGATAACTCGCTGTGATGGGGGGCTAATTCCGAGTCCCAAAGCGACAATTGAAGAAAATGCTGACTGGGGCGCCGGTGCGGCCAGGGGAGCTCAGGAAGCTATCCATAAAAAATATCCTGGTAGTACATTCGGTTGCATGAGTTATAGCGGAAGCATTATCGATGGGGCTGACACCACTGAATTCTCTGCCGGTAAACCGTGGAAAGAGACCTTTCAGGGGTATGCGGGAATAACAAATGTACTGAATTTCCTGGAATATCCAATGGTAACCGCTCGCTCCACACTTGGGGACAAGTTTATTCAGATTATAGTCAATGTGGATAAAAATACTATATCCTTTGTAGATTCAAGTCTCTCTCTCAATATTACTGGCGCTGGAAATATTCTTGGCACAAATTCAGCTATTTCTGAAAATCAGCTTAATGCGATTATGGAAAAATTATATCCAATATTACACGGTCCGACCAGCAATGGTACTGATTCGGTAATGATGTTTATAAATGCTATGCTGGCGAGTAATAGCTATCGGAAAGAGTTTGTTTCTTTGCAGATCCCAATGCTTATCAAGCGGGCTAAGGCGAGAGGGGAAGCTGAGGCCTGGTAACGGTCAGAATCTCCCAGAAGTGAAACTGAACTAAAACAAAACCAGCGGTTTAGGTCGCGTAACTGGACACTAGGGGCGTAAGATGATGAGAAGAGGGGTTTTAAGGGTAGTGATGGCGCTGGTGGCAGTTGGGGTGCTGGCGGTGGCAGGAGTGGCGGGGGCGGGGTATGTCGAGAAGCCTGGGTATGGGGTGGAAAACACCATTGATTTTTTCAAAGTTCGCAGGAACCACAATGTTATCGTACTCAACGATTTGAAATCCAGGTGCGGCGGCAGGGTTCAGACTACCAATATTTTAGATGCTTACGCGGAGGCGGGGGTGGCTGCAGGGGCGGAGAAAGCCCTCCATGAATCCTATCCGGGCACCACATTCTCCTGTTTCAGCTACAGCGGCGTGCTTGTCGACGGAGCCGACTCCTTTGAGTTTTCCAATGGTAAGCCCTGGAAACAGACCTTTCAGGGGTACGGCGGCATAACTTACGTGCTGAATTATCTGGAGTACCCAATGATCACGGCTCGCGGTACTTTGGGGGATAAGTTCATCCAAGTCATTGTCGACGTTGATAAAAAGACCATCGATTTTGTCGATTCTAACCTCGCTTTGAACGTTACTGGCGCCGGTATTGGCAGGGGAGCCAACTCAGCCATCTCTGAAAATCAGCTAAACCGGATCATGAAAAAGGCATACATGGCCTTGTACGGTCCAAACCCGATAACCCTAGTAGGCGTCGGTTGGACAGAAGTTATCCCTTTTATGAATGGACTGCTTGCAAATGATGATAAGCGAAAGGCCTTTGTCTCGGAAGTTATCCCGGGGCTTCTTGAAAGAGCTCGCATACTGAGGGAATCAGAGCCTTGGTGATGGCGCCTTTCGGGAAACTGACCTAAAAATCTCTCCCAAGAAGTAAAGCTCGGGGAATCTTAAAACCTCAACCCTGAAAGCCCTGACCCCTAACCTGGTCGGGGCTTTTTTTCGTCCTTTTCCTGAGGAATCGGCTTCGGATCCCACCAACCTGATCCCGTCTTGTTGCTGGCCTGCACAATCTAAGCAGGAGCTTAATGCTCCCTTTATACCTGCCAGATGCCGGAGGGTCGCGATCTCTCCGGCATCACCTTTTTGGCCAGGATGAAGAAATTGGCAGGCGGGGGTGGGTTATGGGAAAAGGGATGGAAGTTGCGGTTGGGGAGGAAGTGGTGAATAGTGGGCAGGCGTCGGTGTATTTCCTGGTGTCGGCAGATAAGACCAAATTCAAGCTGGGGGTGTCGGTGAATGTCCTTAGCCGGATCGTTGGTATCGGCGGCCCTTCTTTGCTCGATATGGCCTCTTCTCGGCACATAGTTGTTCCAGATGCCAAACATGCCTTTAAATTTGAAAGGATAGCCCATTTTATTTTTGAGGATTTCAACATTAAAGGAATGAAGTTCATGCCGGGCGGCGGTCTTAAGGAATGGTTCGATATCAGCTGTTTCAATGATACCATTCAACATATCACCTACTTAGGTAAAGCTAAAGGACTTTCACTGAAGGTCGAGAACTTGCCGAGCACGGTAGCTCAAGAATTCCCCATGGGGAATAAAGATGCTGATAAGGAGATAAAGAGAGTAGAACGTCTAGAAAAGGCAGCTGAGAGGCTTAGAGTGACAACAGAAAAAAATAAAGAGGAAAATAGTACCAATATACGGATGATTATGGAGGTTTTGAATTATTGCGAGCCATATTTCCACAGTTTTACGAGAATTGGAGAGAATAATCTTCAACTATTATACAAATTCGATGATAAGACTTTAAACAAACTAAAATACGAAGAAGTTTATCTGCGTTCAACTGGTGAAAAGCTTACGTGGAAGAACAAGTATGACCATAGCTATGCAGAGACTATATGTCATGAGAGATGCCACCCTTATCGTTCGGTCTTGGAAAAAATAAATTGGCATACAAGATGCTATTTTGGATCTAATGGCCATGTAACATTTATTCAAGTGTGCTTAGAAGAACTTGAGAAAAACAGCAATTATTACCGCTTTACCATAAGAGTTGAAAATCTAAAAGAATACCGGAATCATCCAGAGTGCTCGGTTTATATTGAAGAACTATTAGCTCATTATAAACGATTAGATCCTAATTTCGACAACTTATAATAGATAAAAGGATTTTTCACCATCTTTTCATATCAACCCGCTTGCCACCTTTCCCCGGTGCTTGCGGGTTTTTTCGTCCGTTCCTCTCTTTTATTTCACTTTTAGAACCCACTTTGTAAAGAAAATCGTTGCTGGCTCGCACAATCAGAGTAGGAGACAAGTTCTCCGCTTCATACCTGTCAGATACCGGGGGTAGCTCCCCCGGTATCACCTTAAAGCGACAGATTGAAGATCAAACGACAGGTATGAGGTGGGTTATGAAGACAAAAGCGATGAAACCAGTTAAAAAAACGACTAAAACAGCCAAGATTCCGGTAGAAGTGGTTGATCTGTTGGTTAGGCAAGAAGGCCGTTCAGTTGGTATAGATATGGATTTGGGCCATTTCCCGATATTTTCTTGCGGCGAGAAACGTAATTTTGGCAACATTGAGAGATTTTTCCCGGGTGGCAAATGGCTTCTCTCTGGCGTAGAACACCCAAATTACAGAGATTTAGATATATATTTAGCAGTTCTGAAAATGTTTGAAGTAGCTGAAGCCAATGGATCTCTGATCGTTAAGGATTTGGTGGACAGAATCGAAATTTCAGGAGCACAACTCTTGAATTATTGTGGATTAAGCAGGAATGGTACAAACTTGAAAAGGGTCCTCTATTCACTAACTGTGCTGAACAGATTCGTCGCAGAGCGTTATCAGACATTCGATATAGAGAACAAAAAAGGTGAGCGGGCAGGAAAGGTATCTGGAAAGGTATGGTCCAATCAAAAAGAGCTAAGGATAAAATCTTTTAAGCTCCTAACTCTTCCCGATGTTGTTGTTCGTAATGGAGATATAGAAAAAATAGTTATAGATATTACAAAAACAGTTAGAGAAATGAGCCAAAAAATGCATGTCCATTGGCGCGATCTTCAAAATCTAACATCGCAATGGGAAAAAGGTATTTATTTGTATTTTGAAGCAAATTCTGCAAAATGGATTAGACAGGATTGGCTGCTGCGATTTTTGGGGGTGGCTGAAGCTCCGGAAAAACCTGCAGATAATGCGGAACCCGTACTCATGATCGATTACGAAAAAAAGGCTGCAGCGCATAAGACCTATATGTATAGCGTTGTGAGAGAGATTAAGGATGCTCTGATTTCTCTAGGTGAAAAAGGAAATATTCGCAAATTTGACATTAAAAAGCATATTTATAAAACAAAGAGCAATCGCGTCGTTTATCTGGTACAGAAGCCAGTAAATGCCGAGCAAGCTGAGAGCGAAAAAGTTGCATCCAAAGCAGCATGGATAAAAAAAGAAACAAAACAGAAAGGATCTAAGAAACCCTCCATTTCTTCATTGATAGCAGATAGCGTAACCACTCTCAATTTCTCCGACATTCCTCTCTAATAAGCGTGTAGCTTGATTCTAAGGCTTGCTATTTCAATCGGCAGGCCTTTTTTTCGTTTATAACCAAAATATACCCGTTATATCCTATTTATGGTAATAATAATAGATAGATAGGCCTTGTTTAAATAGTGAGCTGTTTAAGCCCAAAATAGTGAGCTGTTTAAGCCCAAAATGATTTTTTGCGGTCTCCTAACCTGCTGAAATTATAACTTGAATTACGCGCACATCATCTCCCTATAAGCACTTCATATTAAGAGTAAAAAAGAGCGCGGTTAAATTTCAACTTCAAAACTCAGTGGTTAAGCTCCACTTCCGGCTAATCCGTAGCATCGCGTCCTGCGAGTTTTTTCTTTTTGTTTGGCGCCATAGATGCCGGTCTTGACGCTCATTCCTGCCAATTTCTAAAAGATATTAAAACCAAGGCCCCTAGAAACCAAAGTCAGGGTAAAACAGAGTCAAAACCGAGATTTCCCCCCTCCAACCAGGTCCTCCGGCATCGAGAGCTTCACCCAAGATTCTCTTTTCTAGGGGCTCTTGACCTTAATGTCCTTTGAATTCGGTCCTCCCTCCCGCAGCACCCCGCCACAGCCTCTCACAAGCCATTCCAGCGCCGCCCACCGGCAACCCCGCCAGTTATCCTGCCCCAGCCAGGTCGAGCCTCCCAAGCCCATCCTGCGAGCTTTCACAGAATAAACACCAGACCCAAAATAACCTGGGAAGGTTTCCAGCCAGGCAATCTCTTATCCTACAGAGCACCATCACCCCGTTATCGAGAGGACACCATTATGGCAATATCGAAAAAGAAATCATCCGGCGCCGGCGCAGACCTCCAGGCATTCCTCGCCTCCCAGGCCCAGGATGCCCGTGATCTGGAAGAACTGATCGAAAAGCAGCGGAAAGCATCGAAAGAGAAGGAGAAGGCCTTCTTCGCCGCGCTGAAGGAAAAGCGCACCGCCGGCAATCTCGCCTCCGGTCACCTTGTCGCCCAGCTCCCCATCATGAGCAGCCTCCCCCTCGATCTGCAGGCATTGCTGGAAGAAGCCGCCCTCAACGCTAAGGTGCAGCGGAACACGGCTCAGATCGCGGATTTGACCGCCGCAAACAAGGCTCTCGGTATCAGGATGGCAGAAAGCCGTGGAACGACCCTCGCCGCCCGGATGGACACCGACCCCGAATCCATCCCCCTCGCCGCCCGCAACCGATTTGCCGAGCTGATGGGCCTGGACCTCGCCGACACCGCAGCCGATGCCGACTCCAACGGAACCACCGAAGCCGACGCAACCGCATCCGAAGCCACCCGCTCCAGCCTGGAAAATCCCGCTAATCCGGAAGGTCTCGCCGAAGCGGTCTAATCGGAAGCTGTCAGACCCATCGCCGAAGCCCGAGGATGCCCCACAGAGGACAGTAAGGGTGGTGGACAGGCAACGACCTGGTTAGAGAGGTGGCGCAGGCTAAACGCAGTCTAAGGAACACCGGCCGCAACTAGCAATCACCTCAGCCAAAAAGGAATCAAGAGCCTCGATCGGATCGCCGACCGGGGTTTCTTTTTTTATTCATGGGCCGTGGAAGGAATCGAGCAGCCACCTCTCTCTCCTGCATACGAGATGGTTTCCCGTTAGTTCGTTTTCCAGGGAAGGTTCACCCTATCAAAATCGCAGAGGTCCGCAAAATGGCAACGTCATCAAACGCACTTAAACTCGAACTGGTAACTCCGGCATTCTCCGAAGCGAGACCCTTTGTCCCGATGGATAGGAAGAAGGAACTCTGGCCTGAAATTGTGAAGAAATGCATTACGAGCCTGTGCCGACATTACAATTCCGAAGACGCTGGGGATTTAACGGGGATCCTTGCTGTGATATTTCTTCAGCAATGGAAGGAAGATAAGGGATTAGGTGGAGCGATAGCTTTTATCAAACATGTCTTTCCTGAGGCAGAAAGAAAATTCTTGAATGATGGCGGTGGCCGGCGCAAAGCGATAATTGAGGTGGCGGAGTGCAAATACTGCGGGCGTCCTCTTAAGAGGATCAATGCTGGAGGCTATGAGTGTGAAACCGCAAGATGTACCATGTTTGGAGTGGGGATTAGTGCTGCTCTACTCCGCAGTCGGCCACGGACCGAATCTTTCGATGAGATCCATGCGGCTACCGACGGAGAAAACAAATTTACCGGCCTGGCAAAAGACATAGCCCGCCGAACGAACGTCTGCCCTGACGAAACCAGACTCACCTATCGTGGGATTGAGATGGATGAAAGGCTTGTTAATATCTTTAATCATCCACTTACAACCGCCCAGGATAAAGCTATAGCTCTTGATTATCTGACAGGCGACTTTTCGTATGTGGATCTGGGGAAGGAGTATGGCAAGGATGAGAAGGCAATCCGGATGCAGTTTAAGGATATGAATGCACGTGGCAAATCTGCCACAAAATTCAGTACCGTCAACAGTTAACAGAGGAGGCCCGGAGAGATCCAGGCCTTTCTCATATCAGGAGGAGGACCAGATGGCTGATCTCCGATACGTCGAAGAAAATAAGATCATGCAGAAGATTGACGAGCGCGCTGCCAAAGTGAAAGCCGAAGTCCTCGCTGATGGCAAGAGCCTGAATAGCTGGGTGTTATATTGGATCGGAGTAGCCGTAATCATCGCTGGCATAAAGCCCGATATCGGTTTGGTCCTGGCCGGCGGCCTGATTCTGATGTGGTTCTTATCCAGCGCCTCCGGTGAGCACCAAATCGCTGCAGCCGCAGTAGGCAACCCCATATCCGCCTCCGGCGCCATCGGTGAGCTCCTGGTGCTCGATGCCCTGCGAGACCTCCCCAACAGCTATGTCATCCTCAACCAGCTCCTGGTGCCTGATGCTCATTCTTCGTACGGATTCCGCGAGATCGATTACCTCGTGTTAGGCCCCACTGGCGCTCATATTCTCGAAGCCAAGTCTTTCAACGGGTACGTTGCCGGCAGCGAGAACGACAAGGAATGGACGATGTTTAAAGTGGGAAGAAGGGGGACTCCATACCAAACCTCTTGCCGAAATCCCGCCCGCCAGACCCGTGTCTATATCCGGCTCCTGGGTGATGCTTTGAAGGCGCGAGGGATTCGGCAGTGGCTCAACGGCCTGATCGTGCTCTCCCGGGACAACAGCCTCGATCAGATCCATGTTACGTCGGTGGGGGTGACCCAAGTCAGCTGGGTAGTGAGATATCTGCAGGATTTTGGTGGCCAGCCGGTAAAGAATCCCCAGGCACTCGCCGCGGTGATCCGGAAGATCTCGGACGAGACCAAAGCAGCGAATCCCAAATGATCTTGTTTTTTATGGTTCCAAGTGATACAGTTCCACCCAAGGAGCTCCAGTGAGGATTTTCAAGACCAAATGGTTTTCCCGTTTTGCACGACAAGAGGATATTGATGATGCGAGATTGGTGGAAGCTGTCCAAAACCTAGAGCACGGTCTCGTTGACGCTGATTACGGCGGTGGGATGATAAAGCAGCGAATTGCGCGAGATGGAGAGGGGAAAAGCGGTGGATACCGCAGCATTATCGCCTTTAGATCTGGAACTCGCAGCATATTCGTATTTGCGTTCCCGAAAAATGAGAAGGCCAATCTTACGAAAGTTGAAGTAAAAGAATACAAAAAGGCGGCTGCAATTTATCTTGCAATGACCGAGGCTCAAATTAGTCTAGCCATAGAGAAAAAAGAACTTATAGAGGTGACTTAGATGGCGAAAAAATATAAAAGCGAAGCATTGGCAGCATTACACGAATCCATGAGCGGATTGCATGATATAGGCATTATACCGACTAAAACGATGAGGAAGTTCGACGAATCATGCCTTACTCCTGTCAAAGCCATGCCGCCTGAAAAAATAATCGAGGTGCGGACTAGGGCTGGCGTAAGCCAAGCGGTCTTTGCGAAATACTTAACGGTGACAACTGGCACTGTGAGCAAATGGGAAAGCGGTAAAAAACATCCCAGCGGACCTGCCCTGAAGCTGCTCGATTTGGTCAAGAGAAAAGGCCTGGACTCTATTGCCTGAGTAGTTACACTCACTTTCTCTAGATAATGAGTACAAATCATAAGAAAAGGCCGACATCTTCTCAGGTGCCGGCCTTCTTATTTCCTCTCTTTTGCCCACCAAAGTTCAAAACGGCAGCGCATCCTGCAGCTCCGGCGCGATCAGCCCATTATGCAGCTCAACCACCACCTGCGGGATCTCGGCCGCCTCCTGATCCGCAGCTTCCTCCAGATCCTCCCCCAGGTCCTCCACCAGCTCGAGATCATCCGCATCATCCAGATCCGCGCCAGCATCCGCATCATCCAGGTCCAGCTCCACCGCCCCAGCCATCAGATCGGCCACCGCCCCAGCCACATGCGCAGCCCGGATCCTCTCTGCCACCAACCCCTTCACCTCGCCGTGATGATTCTTCACCAGGTCCACCAGCGCATCCTTGACCACAGACTTTTTACCGAGCAGCTTCCCAATAAATGCCATTCCCGCCACATCGTGGGTTTTAAGCACCGTCAGTTGCTGTTTTGCCGCTCCAGCCTTGCCTATGTCGTGAGCAAGGGCGGCCACCAGTAGAGCAGGGTAGTCCCCGGTCTCCGCACCTTCCACGGCGATCCTAGCGACGTCCAGAGCGTGCTCATACAGCCGATTTCCACGCTCCTCCTGCACCAGCCCGTCATCAATCACTGAAGGCGTCTCCGGTTCGGCGTCGTAGATTGCCAGCAGCTTCATCGCGGCCGCCAAATAGTCCCCTCTGATTCTCCCCTTTACAGACCCCTCGTAGAATGCGCCTACCTCCGGGTTCACCCAGGTCGGCTCGGCAAAGTCCTCCAGGTTCAGGATCCTGCAGCTCGGCATGGCCGCCAATTCATCCTCTGAGAAAATCTTTGCCGCCACCAGGGGCAGATACATCAGAGCATCGATCCCTTGTCCCCCACTTTCAATCTTGAATCGGGGATAGCTCCTCGTTTCATCCACCTCCACCTGGGCGGCGAGGCCCATAGTCTTGAGCAGGCTGACTACCGTCGTTGCGTCGAAGGCCCGGTTGACCAGCTTGGCCAGCTCCGTCACGATGCCCGGGGCAGCCTTCTTGATATCGGAGATGTAGATCGGTGCCACCAGCAGCAGCCAGCCTTCAGCAGCCGCAAAGAAGCTCGAATTCTCGTAGATCTTGAGCTTGTCGAAAATCAGATTTCTGACCGCCTGAATCAGATATTGCTCCATCGCATCGTCGCTAACCTCCTGCGCCGCCTGTGCGAGCTCCACCTGGGGCAGGTTCACATTCTCCCCCTGCACTACAAGCCCCGCTTCAAGCCCACTATTAACCACCTGTGCCTGCGCTACGGCCTGCCTGACGCCCATCTTCCCGTAAGCCTCAATATCCTCTATGTCTGCCTGCCGCAGGGCTCGCCAGTAGGGATTGTTACTGAGATTGTCATCCTTGACATGGTGGCAGTTGATCGCCTCGGCCACCAGGGAGATCTCGGCCGGGGAGTAGTCCTTGGATAAAGCGAATTTCGAGCATTTGGCCTCGATCAACGTCATCAGCTTCGAGCCGTGGATCGCCGACTCCCGGTAGCCAAACCCCTCCCTCTTCGATTTGAAGGTATAGGGATGCTCGAAAGTCCGGAGATTGTCGGTGTAGGGGTTAAAGGTGTAGCCGCCGGTCTCGAGTTGCCATTCCAAGATCTTGCCAAGGTCATGGCTGATCCCGCACATAAAGAGATACACCTTCGCCTTGTCAAGCCAATCGGGCATCGCCTTGGTCGGCATCTTCATGTGGCCGGCGGCACCGTCGAGCATTTTAATGGCAACACCCATCGAATGGGCAATTAGACCGAAAGGTTCCCGGTGGTGACCGTCGATCGAGGCGGGATATTCCCAGGCCATAGCAACGAATTCCCTAAAGAACGGCTCCACGTACTCCAGATCCATGAAGGGGTTGCTGAGCTTGGACGTTATCTGCTTCCTCAGGTCCAGGATAAACGGAGGAATAGGTTTGAGGCCTTTTACATTGGTGGCGGCCGTTGGTGGTGCCGGCTGCGGGGTTTTTCGTTTGAATACGCTGAACATGGTTGCACCTCGCGTGTCTGATATTTAGGTAGACGGTGTGGGCGGCGGAAATCCGGCAGGAAAGATTCTTCCCCTTGAAAAGAATGATGGAATGCATTGGTGGGGCTGGGGTTTGGTGGCTGGCGCCGAAGAAAATAAAGTGCCGGAAGTTTTGGGATGTAGCCGTCTTCTTAGATATAGCGCACCGAAAGTGTTGCCCTAGCGACATATCAGCTATTTACGAGAGGAGATCCTATGCAGCCTTTGACACCATTTTTAACCGGTATTTTGCTCGCAGTATTTCAGGCCTGCGTGGTCTTCCCCGGGTCTTTCCTTATTCCTATTGTGCTCTGCGTGATCGCTATTGCGATGTTTTCGTCGGAAACCTGGCGGATTGCGAAGACGAAGCGCCTTTCGTTCCCCGATATCAGCGTTTTCACAAGCAAGGAGGAATACATCAAGTCCTTTCAGTCGGATTATGTGCCTCCATACGTGGAAGAGAAGGAGACCACGGCCAATTTGACGTACGTTGCGGTCCTGGGTGGGGTGGTGGGCATTCTGTCCTACCTCTACCATCCCCTGACAGCCATCCTCAACATCGCTCTGGTTGCCTTCTATCTGACCTACATCGCCAATACCGCCGGGTTGAAGTCCCTGAGGCCTACCACTGCCCTGTACTTTTTCGTCGTGTCCTTCGCTATTTTCACACAGCAGAGCACGCTGGAATTGGGGGTGGTGCTGCCGTTGGCGGGGCTTTTTTGCAAAAATGTCGATGAATAAGCAGTAATAACGGGGGTATAGGGGGATTTAAGATGATTGAAAAAATAACCAGGTTGACCAGGAGCAACGCATGAGCCGTCTCGCGGATTCGTTAGGAATCCAGAACAAGAACAAAATCGTGATGTACGGCGCACTCGGCGTGATGATCCTCGTCGGGTCACTCGTCTACGGCATTTTCGCCTTCTTCTCCCACCTGAACCAGACCGTGATGCTGGAGGGCCTGTCTGCCAACATCGCTAACGTCATGGTCCTTTCGCCGCAAGCGGTGAGATCGGCCGAGATGAAGGTCGCAATGAACTGCACCAAAGACGTTCTGAAGGACGATGGCTCGCTGGAAGATCCGACGGCCTGTTCCGAAGCAAAAGCGAACCTGAAGGTGATGGTGGCAAGCAACGACAAGGTGCAGGCTACCAAGGCTGACCTGTTCAACCAGGGTGTCCAGACCAAGAAATACTACTCCGGTTGGGTAGTTGCGGTGCAGGAAAAACCCTTCTATTACATCGTCTTGCTACTTCTGGTGTCGGTTTTCAGCGGCGGGCTGTTCTATTGGGTGCGCCGGTACAAGGCAAATCAGGAAGGCGAAGAAGGGGAGGGCGATTTGGTATGAAAGCGCAAATAATGATGATGGTGGCACTCATGGCCCTGACGGCCGCCGGCAGCAACGCATTTGCCGAGCAGTCGAAGGGTGCGGGTGAGAATAGCAATGACGGGGTCACTGAAGGCTTCGACAAGGGGCGCACCTCCAAAAAGGGTATTGATATCAGCAATACCAAGGGCAAGCGCGTCTCCAAGGACTGGCAGAAGGGGTCCAGGCTGTCCACCAGGAAGGATCTGGCCAATGCGATGGAGAAGTCTCGGGCATCCAATCTGTCCAAGGATCTCTCTATTCCCCCGCTCTTCTACCAGCCCCTGGTCGATAAGAACCCGGCGTACCTGATGAACATCGGCGCTTACCTGGTCAAGCCGATCGAGCGGAACGGCATGATAAACACCAATTACGTCGACGGCCTCTCCAAGATCGCCCAAAACCGCGGCGAAGTCGATGATCTGATCCGAAAGGACCGGGTGCTTCAAAGCATTGAGCTGCTGGCTCGGACGGGGGTGTGGATGCAGCGGCAGCTCACCGGGATACACCTGACATCGAGGTGGGGATACGAGGATTGGCAGGATCTGGCGGCAAAGATCGTCGAGGTGAAGGGCGCCGACATCGCCACAACTGAGATCCACCTTGCGACGAAAGGGCCGTGCAGGATGGTGGGGGAATACACGAAAATCCAGTGCGGGAGCTGCCTGCTCGATGTCAGCAACAACGCGGGCCTGCCGGAGCTGACTTGCGGTGGCCAGCGGCTGTTCAGTGCAGACTCGGCGGGGGGCGTCAGCTTAAAAGTATCGATTACGGAGGGCTTCTCGATCCGCGACACCGTCTCCAAAACGAAGTCGGATGATGCATTTACCGCCTTCACGGCTGCGGTTAACGAGTATGTTGACGATGCCACGCGGAAGGGCCGGGGGGTGGAGGCGACCGAAGTCAAAAAGATCGCCTACTCCAGTGCGGTGCAGTCGACGAAAAAGTACGATGTGGTGATGAAGGGGCTGGAGCACAAGGATGATGCGAGCAAGATCCTCGGTGCGGTTGGCATCAAATAGGCCGGGAGGAGCGGGGTGTTGGAGTTCAGGAGCAGGGAAATGGCCTCGGGGAAACTCGGGGCTGTTTTTTTATTAAAAGGCCCTGGAAGAAAAGGCTTGGGGGAAGGCTCCTACCTGCAGCGGGTTTGATTCTGACTTCCTATCTTTTATTCGAGGGAGAGAATCTTTCTTGCCGGATTTGCCACAGGATTACCGTTTAACTACTTAGGAGGATTTAAAATATGGAAAACCAGCAACCGGAGAGGTCCGAATCGGGCTATGACTCTATCGAGCATTGCAGTAAGCTCATGCATTTCGGAAGAGAAATAGAAGAAGTGGTCTTGGGTCTTTTTGAAGAAAACACCCTTTTCCTGCGTAGTGACAGCATCAAGCACTGGAACTGCGATGGCGATCGTGTGCTGTTTTTCCAGAACGATGATGATGCCATGAAAGCGGCCCTGGTCCAGGTCTCTAACCATTTTGCAAAAGATATCAAGCTCATTGATCTCGCGCAGAAGGTGAGAGAGCTCAGCCGAGAGATTCATGCGTGCCTGGTGCAGTTACCCGAGGAGATAATTGCCTCCGACCAGGACATTGTCTCGATCTCGGAAACGATTGATGCTCAAATCGGCGAACTTCAAGATAAGATGAATGAATGCCGCTTCGGCATCGACAGCCTTTTGCAACTACGGAATTAAGTGAGGGTAAAATATGCGATTTCAGATGGATGGATATGGATTTGACCCGGTAAAGGGTTTCGATTTTTCGGCACCGCGGCGATCAGCTCAGGCTCTTAAAGAGCATAAAGGCTTCAAAAATACCAAGGGCTCTCTGAGTAAACACTTTTCTGGTTTAGTCAAAAGCATTGTATCCGATGTAAACCACGATGGCGGCATGCTTGCTCGTAGCCAACATCAAAAAAGCAACGATCGTCTGAATTTGTCGGAAAATCATAATTCGACATTAAATGACTTTCAGGATCAGAATAAGAAAATCGCTGTTTGGGGAAAAGAACGGGACGCATTGGCTGCTGAGGCTGAGCACCCCCTCGCCAACCAGGCAGAAATTGCCGAAAAAATAGCAAAATACGATGCCGCTCTGGCTAAACTTCAAACTGAAAATGGGGAAACCCTCCACGGCATGCTGACCTCTGGGAATGCGACGCTTAAAGAGCATGCCGCATCTGCTTCTGCAAATGCTCAAGATGCTGCCGCCGAGCATGGCCTTCACAAAGAGAGCATCGCTGATCTGCAAAAGCTAAGCGACAATATGGCCAAGGCGATGGAGAAACAAAGCAAGGGCAGCATGATGGACAAGCTTGTCGGCAACACCATTCCTAATAGCGCTCGCGATATCAAAATGAAGAATGCCATCGATAATATCCTTGCTGACAAGATTGCCGCTGCCGCAAATGTCGAGGGGTCGGTAGCTGCTAAACAAGCGGCTGCCGCGCCAGATAAAGTAGTTACTGGCAATACACCACCCACTAAAGAGGAAGCTGAGGCTGCGAATTTACAGAAGAATCAAGCCCGCGCTGAACAGATGAAGGCTCAAGGAACGGTTGATGCCGACAGAGAAAAACCGGCCGATGTCGGCCATCGTGCTAATGCAACTCAAAAACACGCAGAAAAGGCTGCTTCAATGTGGCCCGCATCTTTACCTGCACCTGCACCGGTGGCACCTGCTCCGACGGCACCGGCACCTGCGGCACCTGCTCCTGCGGCACCTGCTCCGGCATCGGCACCTGCTCCGGCACCTGCGGCAACACCTGTACCTGCTCCGGCAGCCCCTTCAACAGCAACGGCAACTGCTCCGGCATCGGCACCTGCAACTGCTCCGGCAGCCCCTGCACCTGCTCCGGCAACAACTGCAACTGCTTCGGCAGCCCCATCACCTGCGGCAACATCGGCACCTGCTCCGGCAACTGCAACAGCAACGGCGCCGGCACCTGCTCCGGCAACTGCACCTACGACAACAGCAACTCCGGCAGCGACTCCGGTCACATCGGCAACGGCACCTACTCCGGCAACTGCTCCGGTAACCCCAGCAACAACAACGGCAACATCGGCAACTGCTCCGGCAGCACCTGCCACGGCAACTGCTCCGACAACGGCAACAACTGCAACTGCTTCGGCAGCCCCATCACCTGCGGCAACATCGGCAACTGCCCCGGCAACAGCAACAGCAACGGCGCCGGCACCTGCTCCGGCAACTGCACCTACGGCAACAGCAACTCCGGCAGCGACTCCGGTCACATCGGCAACGGCGCCTGCTCCGGCAACAGCTCCGGTAACCCCAGCAAAAACAGCGGCAACATCGGCAACTGCTCCGGCAACTGCTTCGGCATCGGCACCTACTCCGGCAACTGCTCCGGCATCGGCACCTACTCCGGCGGCACCTGCCACGGCACCTGCCACGGCAACTGCTCCGACAACGGCAACAGCAACGGCACCGGCACCTGCTCCGGCAACAGCAACGGCAACGGCAACGGCAATGGCAACTCCGGCAGCAACTCCGGCGGCACCTGCCACGGCAACTCCGGCGGCACCTGCCACGGCAACTCCGGCAACAGCAACACCGGCAACTGCCACGGCAACTGCTCCGACAACGGCAACACCGGCACCGACGGCAACATCGGCAATTGCATCTGCACCGGCGGCACCGGCACCTGCGAAAGCGAATGTGGCTGAAACACCTAAAGCATCTCCTACGGCAACTGCGCCTGAAGCGCACCGGTCGGCATCTATGGCACCACCTGCGGGAACTCCTTTTGGCTCGGTACGTGCGAGTGCAACTCAGTTGGCCAAGATCGCCATAGACCCCGCCGCGCCGTCTGCACAGCCAGGTAAAAATGCCGAACCCGCACAGCAACAGCGCAGGAAAACGGATTCTGAACCTAAGCCTGCGGCATGGTCAGTTGCTGGAGTTAAAAATGCTCTGGCAAAATTTGGGGCTAAACATGGTGTTAAAACGGCTCCTCAAGCCAGCAAGGCCGCGCAAAACAGCAAAACATCTGCTGGTGCTAAAACCCCCTCGCCGAGGCGTAAAAAATAAATTTAAAGTTTTTTTCGCAATTTTGTCGTTTTTTTCACTTTTACCTGTTGCTGGCCTGCACAAAAGATATTGAAGAACAATTGGTGGTCAGGAAAGTTGATAAATAGCGAATACGAGGTGCAATCATGAAAACGAACAACAACGAAATCACAATAAACGCGGAGTTCCTAGCCAGTCTGGCAATGCCTGCAGTAACACCTATGATTTCTGATGGTACTGACGGCAGCGCGGTCGGTGTGGATCATAGGCTTATTAAAGCCACTTTTGGTGCCAAAGTCGACTTTGATGCTTTTGGCTTTAAAGATAGCCATACGGCCACCATTTATCGGACTGGTGATAATTTCTTTATCGGCCTGATTCACGGAGATATAGGGGAACGCGCCGACGGTGTTCTTAAAATCACCTACATGGACCCGGCGGTAGTCACTGATCTTCATGCTAAATACGGAGCAGGTTGTGGAGGTAATGAAGAATGGTTCGAGAAGGACCCGATCCTCCAGGCCACTATCGCTGCCGTCGAGCATGAGGCAACTCAGACCCATCCCATCACTCCGTGGGACGAAGTTACAGACGTGGAAATCTGGAAACAAAGCTGCTACATGATGTAATCCGCGATCGGCAGCTTCAATCCCGCTTATCATTGCAAAATATCTATTAAAAGAGACCCCTGGCAACAGAGGCCTCTTTTTTGTATTTAGTATGCCGCTTTTCGGATATTTCAACCGTCTATGATGGTAAGGCCAAATTATCAGGAGGATATTATGTCGATGAAGGAATCTGTTCAGGCTGGGATCAACGCGGTTGCTAAGTATTGCAAGACCTGGGGCGGCAATATACCTCAGAAAATTGAAGCTATAGGAAAGGGAACTCCCCGGGCCGGGGTCAGCGGCACCTCGATGTATTGCCAAAAATTCGGAGACAAGATGCCCCCCCAGATTGCTGCCTTGGAGGCCAAATCGGCCCATGCGTCAAAATCTGCCTCGATATCTAGCCACAAGGGTGCCTCCGCCGGCCGGAGCAAGTAGAGACCAATACAAGGATGTTGGAGGATAGCTTATGAGTAAAAAACCCACTATTGGGAACCAGGGCGTAGCTGCAAAGGCTATTTCTTCTGCAATCCATTCCCAGGCCTCACCTCCGGAAGCAGTGATCTTGAAGAGAGAAGCTACTCCTAAAGGAGATCCTGCCCTTTCGGCGCCGATCGCCGCAACTTTGTTGCCCGTGGTGGCCCCGCCGCCCCCATCAGCCCAGGTGCTTCAGGAAGAGGCTCTGACTTTCATGACGAGCCCCGTGGTGAAAAAATACCGGAAGAAATTCCCTTCTCCAAGCCCTCTAAAACCCCCTGTCTTACTGCCTCAGAAAAAGGGCCTGATTGGCAAGCTGATTCTCAAAGCCTGCAAAAGAGCTGTTTCTAAAGGTGTTTTGAAGTGAAAAGGTGGCCGGATAAAATATCTTGCCGTTTCTCCTCTCTTTAGGCCGTCTATAATCTTGTGGATGAATTTACCTTCCCGCTGGAGGCATCATGGCTGTTAAAAATGACAAAAAAGCAGAAATTCGCATACTTGAAGGATCGCGGATAACCTCGAAGGATGAAATTATCCGTTATCAGGAAGAGACCAAGAAAATGCACAGGTTTCTGGCCGGATCTGCATCAAATATCGAAGTCGTTAAACGCAACTCCTACCTTTATGACATAAAAACCGACCTATACAAAAACGTCGAGTTCCACATCCCTTCCGACCGGATGGCCAATGTGAATTTGCTCGTTGGTGCGCAAGGTTCCGGCAAGACGACGTTCATAGATGGGTTGATAGTCGAATTTATGGACAACCATAAAATCATCCACGATCCAAAAATGGAGCAGGTCCCCAAGTTCTTCAACGCCGCCAAAGGCGATTTGATTGTAGGTTTTCCACATGCCGATTCAGTTATCTGGAATATTTTTGGTGAGATTCTGGCAAATAAGCAGAAGGGTCCGGGGATCATCGACAACTTTCTTGCCTCGGTTCGCGGTAGTAGCACAGAAGGGAAAGAGTGGGACGTCTACGCCCGTGACCTCATCATGATGCTGATCTTTGAAACTCTCGATCTCGCTGCTGACCCGAGCGAATATGCCGTTGCGTGGCTCTTTTGCTACAACCGCTACAAGCGGGGAATGGGCGATGACAGCTTTAAAACCTCTGCTATGGGAGTTGCCGAGCCGGTAATAAATCTCATTTTTCAGATGTATCATATTTTCCACCACGATCGCAGAAAGTTGGTGTTGGTTAAGGATATTGTCAAAGCTCGAAATGTCTTTCTTATCAGCAGGGATGATATTGCGTCTCAGCTCGACATGATTAATAATGGGCTGTTAGCGGCATTGATCAGCGAAGAAATGTCCCGCCCCAATGTCAAACGCGGCGATATCAAGAATTACATATTCTACTTTCTCGATGAATATTTGACGTTCAAACTAGACAAAAAAAATGAGAAAAGTTTAATGACGAAGTGCAGAGCTAAGGGGATTGCAGTTTTCCTCGGAATTCAGTACCTCCCTCAGGATAAAGAGCAGCTTACCATGATTTCGGCATCGAATTACATTCGGCTAATTTTCGCCGCCGGAGATGATCATACCCTTGATCACTTCTCAAAGCTCACTGACGATATCCAGTACCAGATCCAAGATTTCACGATGACCATTCAGGATTCCGGATCGCTGTTGTCGGTATCGTCGCCTACTCAAACCGAGTCGTGGGGATCCGCTCTTAAAACCAAGCAATTACCCAGAGAGGTCTTATCTCAGTTAACCCCTTACGTCGGCTACCTTGAACTGAAGTTGACAGATCCTGACGTTCCAGAGGTGAAGATCAAGACCTTCATTCGGCCGGTCCTGGTGAATGCCCCGCCTAAGAATCCGGAATGGGTGGAATCTGAGGTAGCCCAAAATGCGCCATTCCTCTCAGAATTCACAGGGGTGGAAGAAGTTGTGGAAGAGGAAGGGGAAGAGGAAGGGGAAGAAGAGGGGGCGGTAAATGAATAAAGCTGCGAGCAAAATAGGTTTTGGTGTCAGCCTGGTGATAGCTGTGGTGGCCGGTGCGGTTGGAGGCCTGACCGATTTCACGTTGCTATTCCTCGGTGTTGCCTTCTTAAGCCTGGGGGGTGCCTTTTACTTCTCCACGAAGATATGGGGGATTAAGAAAAAAAAGCAATCCCGCATAACGAGCGACGTGGTCCTCCATCACGTCAAGGTCGAGCAGATGTACACGACCATCGTTCGGGAATTCAAAGAGGATTAAGTCGCTCTACCGCTGCAACCAACTGGAATTAAAGAGAGGTTTGTTATGGGTCAAGAAAATAGTGAGACGAAAAAGCCTTCAGGTGCCAGTCGGTTGGCTATGTACATCAAGGGTAGCCTGGGCCTGGGGCCGGAAGCTAAGGCGGAAAAGGATTTCAAAATACACACAGATCTCAGGAGCAGCACGAAGCAAGAGGACCGGGACCTTGCTAAGTCGATAGATCGGATTTCTGCCTCCAATACTGATGTCGCAAGACTCACAGGTCAAATGGCTGCGCTTGAAAAGGTGCCCGGGGCTACCGCGAAGCAAAAGGATGATTTAGGTGATGCCCTCAGCAAGTGCGAGCGCGAACAATTCCAAGCAAAATTGACGGTTTGCCGAGAGGGTAATGCCTGGGCTCAAGGATTTATCGGGGTCACAGATCCTGCCAAACTTGTGGAACCAAAGCCTCGTATTCGGTCAACACCGACTGACGCGCAGATCGCAAGCAAGGCCATAGCTGACAAGCGATCTGCTGATGCTAAATCGGGAATAAAATACAAATCTGAAACTGACAGATGGATGGGGGAACGAGGAATGACTGTCACGAAAGCACCGCCCCGGCCGAAAAGATCTGCAGGTAAAAAATAAATCGTTGCTGGCCTGGACAATAGATGGTGAGAAGAAAATATCTATTGATCGAGGCAAGCCATGGAAAATGAAAAAAGCCCATATCTGAAAAGGAAGGAATTAGAATTAAGAATAGAGCTGACGGAGAGCGCGAAGGACTGCCCGGTTAAATATGTAGCCGAACTACCCTTTGGTGTTTTGGATGTGCGGGAATATAAGGACTCCTATCTGATATGCTTCGTTGGGAGCCAGGGTAATATTCACAACCTGGTCTTAATCCCTGTTACTGAAAAGACCTCGTTGGATATCCAGAGTAAGGTTCCTGGTTTTGGCGAATACATCACAAACGTTTTTGACCAGGCGCTTTTCAGCCAGCCTTCCTTCGAGCCGGAAGCCACCAGAATTGTCGAAAGAAGTGCCTTATTTGAGGAAAAGGAAGAGGAATTCGCGTTTGCCCTGCTGGAAATTGCGAAGACTTGCCCTATTAAGAACATTTCGCACGAGACAGAGCTTGGCCGTTTTGAAATAAGGGAGCATGGGGTTAATTACCTCGGGGTGTCCATCGGCAATGAAGAAGGGGTGCAGGCGGCCGTCCAAATCGGTGAACCGGAAAGCCGCTTGCTGGACAAGCTTTTCTTTGATACTGGTAGCAACCAAAAATGGCTGGAGGTCTATCTGGAATACATAATCCTTGAGGCTTTGGAATATCAGGATCGCTTTTTCCAAGCTTGAACAAACCTTCCCCTGGAATCAAAATGAATAAGGCTGTGCTTTCGGGCATGGCCTCTTTTTTTGCCAAATCCTCCAGATCTCACCAAGACCAACCCCAAAACTGGCTCATTCTCGCTATGATCGCTCCCACCCCCAGATCCAGGGCATGCTACGGCCTTGCCTGGGTGGCAAAGACCGTCTATATGGCAAATTTGGAGGTCGGGTGTTTGGCCCAATCCTGAAAAGATAATTTGCAAAAGGCTGTTCCTCCCGGGTGCGGCCTTTTTTTGTTGCCGGCTCGCACAGTTATGTATAGGCAACAAATAAACTATGTGAGGTGCAATTATGGGAAAAACAGTATCGATGTATCAGGTAAGGAAGGGGATGGCTATTAAGATGGACCTGGGGAGAATGAAGGAGACCTATATCCAATCGTATGCTTACGAACAAGGGGGCCGTCTTATCGCCCTTTACGAGCAGGAAGGGAAACACTTCCTCGGCTGTTCGTTCCTGGATCTCGGAACTTCCGTAGGGTATCCTCTGACCGAGGCAGACACGGCTAAAATTCTGCCGAAGTTGTCGAAATGCAAAGACCATTTTGCAGTTCGCCGCTGCCTTGAGAGCCTTTTCAACCGGGCAGTCAATTATACCTATCAAATGATCGAAGCTCTCCCGCCGTTCCCTGAGCAGACCGATGATCAGTTTGAAAAAACTTTCCAGTTCTGTAGCGAGCTCGGCGTAACCGCCTACATATTTCCCATCAAGCATCTGGTCGGCTGCCCCAGCAACCACCTGATCATAAGGGATTGCGGCGACAAATATATTATGGGGCAACTGCATGAAGGCTTTTACAACTACGTCCAGTTGAGTGACGAGGTACGGCAAGAAATTACCCGGATGTTCGACCTGGGCGATTCTGATCCCGCCACCCTGTTTGACTACCTTCTTTTCGCGTATCTTGAGGCCACGGAATACCAATTCCAATTCGTCGTGTAGCCTCCCCACTTCCCCCCGCCAATAGAAAGGCCGTTCCCTTACCAGCTAGCCGGTTCACAAAGGTGTTGAAGAAAAGGACTGTTCACAAAGGTGTTGAAACGTAAAAGCCCTCTCTAATTCACCACTATCTAGCCGATGATAATGTAGCTTTTACCCAAAAAAACAAAATAGCCCCAGTGCGGAGATCCGCTCTGGGGCTGTTTTGTGCCTGGTCGTTTCAATATTAACGTGAACGGTTCCGAGGCGCACCAGCGCGTTAGCGTCTGGGTGCCGCATCCTGGTTGGGCTAATGCCT
>Ga0209123_1001228_pt1 | contig 26351 bp, 50 predicted proteins | sample BarGraIncu00431A_FD_184500 | JGI IMG/M metagenome (GOLD analysis project Ga0209123, IMG submission 184500) | Arctic peat soil microbial communities from Barrow, Alaska, USA - Barrow Graham LP Incubations 004-31A (SPAdes) (version 2) | ecosystem: Environmental > Terrestrial > Soil > Wetlands >...
CTTCTTATAATCATGATTTCACCGCATCCTCTACGCCTTTAAGCAAGCGCGGTTTCTCGTCCTCGAAGCTTGGCCTCATGGAAGGATATTCTTTAGCAGGATGTGGTCCACCATGCCCAAACTCCAATAGATGGGCTATTGATGATTTAACCCTAACAGTTCCCATGCATTTTTCAGCATCGAAATCCATCGTTGTTTTTGACACCGTTTTACCTGTACGCTTACGCATACGGCGAATTGTACCTGCTAGTATCGCCTGTGTCGATCCCCTAACGACCGTTTGCATTTTTTTTTGAATCGACTCGTCATATGTGCTGAATTTTTTGAGTGTGTTTTTAAGTTCGGGCATTGATGTGTTAATAGAAAATCCACGCCCTGCCATTACTTAACCACTTCCTTAACCACCATTACAGTCTCACTTCTGGCGATATGATACACATGGTCAACCGCCATTGTATTAGTCCCATACACGATACGCCAGCCTTTCATAGCCTCGCTGTTAAACCTAATCTTTATTTCCTTTAACGCTACGCTAGATACTGCCCCGGCTACCTCTGTTGTGGTGAATTTAGGGATTTTAAACTCTGCCCAAACTGTCACAGCATCTACAAATTTATTAGTACCTGCTGGTTTCCATCCACCTGAACCGTCTGGTATCATCATAGGTTTTTGTAAGGTTATTCTCTTGTCCATTTTGCCGATAATCATATATAATCACCACCTAAACAGCCGTAAGATTAAACTTATAGCGAGTTGTTCCAAGTGTAATATACGCATCAGTACCATCATTTTCGATTGTACCACCAAGCATTCCAGCAGCTACGGCGGCATTTGGCAACAACGTTGACGCACGTATTCTGATTGGTGCCATTGTTAGCGGCTGCGCTCCAATTCCACCATTAAGAGTAGCAACTCCACCTACGCCAGATGATCCGTATTCAATTGCTACGAACGCAAAACCACCAGCACCCGTAAACGCCGGGCTTGCAGTGGTTGTTGCCAGAACGCTAGATAATACAGACACGCCTGATGAGTTGGTTACCATTACAGGGACAGTGCCAGTCGTAAGTGCCATTAATGTACATAAATACGTGGCGGTATTAGACACAACTACCTGCCCAATAACTTGGTCCGAGGTATGGATAAATGATACTGCGCCACCTATCGCCAACGCTATATTGTCAGGGTTGTTTAATATATAACTAGCCCTATTGGCAAGCATTGTACCCTTTGCAGTTGACGCGCTATAAAAACACCTTGCGCTTGCTCCGCTTGTCGCGACTGTGCTTGATCCATCATCAAAAGCTATTTTGCTTGCCACATTTGTATTTGTCCAGTTTATCCCATCACCAGTGCCGGAATTAATACTGCAATTTGCAAATTGTAAATTTTGGATACCAGTCCCGGCGAATGAAATAGTATTGCCTGTCGCTGATCCAAAAACAATATTTTCGTTAACCACTGTGCCTGTGAAATTAGCAACATGGTTACCTGTGGCATATACTGAATACTTGGCAGGAGATGTAAGGTAAACGCCAGCCTTAAAAGTGATATTTTCAGTATACGTTCCAGGCCACGCAAGAATAGTAGTTCCTGACGTTGCCGTCGTCATTGCCGCGCTAATGGTTTTAAAAGGCAGATTTGCGCTACCATCAGCCGTTATATCGTCGCCATTTTTACCAACATATAAATAGTTGGCTGGTTTAACTGCGCCGCTCATTCCTGTAAATAGATCCGCTATATTCACAGTGCTACCGTCCTCTCGTAACATTCTCCCTGTACGCGGGCTAAAATTATTAATATTAGACAAATTATCATCTCCTTTCTAGCTCTTACTTAACTGAGTAATCAACGAATTGTACGTAACGCCAATACTATCAACTCTACTATTAACGTTAAGCAGTGTAGGATTTTCTAATAATATCCCACAGAATATACTAACAACAGTTTTATATAATCCATTGTCGTATGTTTGCTTAACACCGGCGTTTAATAAATAAATCTCGGCGGCAGATTGATACCCAGTCAAAACTACATCAAGATCATTGCCGTCAACTTTTAAAAACTGTTTTAGTTCATCTAAGTCAATTTTAAACACCACCTAAAAAAATATTGGAGCTAATAATTAAATCAGCTCCAACCATTATTAAACTAACAGATATGCATCTACAATCGATCCATTTAGCGCAGTAGCCAACGTTATTGTATTGCTCTCAATTGCCGTAGAAGATACTGCAATAGTCGGTGCCACCGCTTCAATGGCATTGCCCAAATAAGCATTTAACACAGTATTATGCGTCAACTTGTACGGGAATCCTAATTTTACACCCCATCCGATACTAGTCGTAGCTCCAACATCGTCATGGGAAGGGATTGTAACGCTGGTCACGGTCTTAAATGCTTTCGATCCTACGACAGTCGTTTTTTGGTTAACGGTAAAAATTGGCAATGTTTCGGTAATTACATCATCGTCGTAATTGGTACCAGTGATGATTACTTGCACTGCCTTAACATCTCCAGCCGTACCGTCTGTGCTGGCCGTAACATTACGCGGATAAGTTGGGCTAGTAATTCCGGTAATCAAGACATCATTTGCGGCAGTTTGTCCACCAGCAAACAGTACTGCCGCTATTTCTCCTGTGGCCACTGCCGCAGTATTCCAGTTACCACCAGCTACGCAGACTGCTAGTGCTACACTAACACCTCCGACAGTAGTTAATCCCCTGATGGCCGCTTGTATTAATGTTGCGGTATTACTCGCGGCAGTTGTTTTAGCAAGCGCAATGTTAATAGTGGCCGTTTCATCATCTTTTGTTACTGCCAGTGCATCACTCGCACTAGTTGTTAGCAATATACTTAAGTCGTTACCAGTTGCGCCTGTAGCGAGTGGTAACGTCGTGGTCAATATATCAGTGACAGCCGTGGCCGCCGCCACAACAGCGACTGCCGCCACTTGTGGGGTCGTGCAAGCAAACGCGGCGTGTACCCCAACCGCACTAGATGCTACGGCAAGAGTAGCGGGTACTTGAAAATGAGCGACAAAAGCGCGGTCACATGCCACGCTTTTCACATCAGTCTGCAGTCTTTGACCAACTGGGCTAAATGGGTAAATTCTCATCTATTTATTCATCCCCTCGTACTATGATTTTTTAATTCTGGTAAATCCTTTATAAGATGCTACGTTACCACCGACCCAGATGCTGCCACGAAATGCAATTTGCCCAGTACGGAATTTATAATCACGGGATTCCTCAACTACCATTTGCGAGAAAATAGGCATTTCGTATACGGCGGGGGATCCATAAGCCATGCAATATGTCGCTGATGCTGTTGCAGTTGCGGTTAATGCAGGGCAGATGCTATTGATTACAAATTTAACGGCATAACTACCATCAGACGATATTGTTCCAACGTTGCCATTCAGAGTGATTGAGTAGAGTTTTTTACCATCAGAGCTACGAATACTTGCAAATGCCGCTAAATCTGCTTTGCTTAATATTAGATATTGTCCGCTTTCAACATCCTCATCGCCACCATAGCTGAATACGATTTGATCAAGAGTGTCAGCATCGATATCGGCAATAGAAATGTCTGACGCGGTTGGAATAACGTTAACAGGGGCATTGAAAATACCCGTTATGGCGTTAGATCCACCAGCACCAGCAATAATTTGTTTGGAAATTTTCTTACGCAATGCGATGGAAATATTACGAGCAACAAGTGACTGATAATCAACATTTGGCAACTTCATCGATTCATCAGACAGTTCCGTATAGGCCGTAATTTTAGATTTTACAATTGAAACATAATCGAACACAGGATCAGTTTCTGTGTAGTTAGCTGTTTCAGCAGTGTAGTCGCCCTCGCCAAAACTTACTACAAATCCCTTTTCGTATGATTCTCCACCATTTAAAGGTACTGAATTAACAACGTCAATGATAGACGATACTTGGGAAAAAGGACCATTAAGAGTATTGCTATAATTGGTTGGTACTACCAATGTTCCACCACCAATAGTAACAGCTCGGAATTCTGGCAATTCATTAATATCAAAAATAACGGAACGTTTTACTTTTAGGTCCGCACCGCGTTTTTCATATTTTTGTTTTAATTCTGCACGTTGCTCTTTTCCTTCCGACTTGTTTTCGGAACCAATACCATATGTTCCTAAAATTTCAGCAGAGCCGACAACACTGCCAGCGGTTCGATTCTCTAATGACCGACCAACAGGCGGTTGATCGATAGCTGGCTCTTTAACTCCATCAATCACACTGCGTAGTTCGGCAATTTCACTATTCAAACCTGTAATTTGAGTATTAATACCTCTAAGTTCAGTTACATCTACGCTTGATTCGGACTTAGCCACCAATGCTGTGCGAGCTTCTTCTTTTGCTTTGAGAATTGCCAATAGTTTTGTTTTCAATTTATATTCCTCCAATAATTTTATTTTTTAATTTATATATATCTAGCTCTTTGGCGTTATCCAACCCCTGCGACCTAACATTATCCAATGCTAGTTTGGCATTATCCAATGCCGATTTGTCGCGAGCATTAATATCAGTCCCTAAATACGCCGGGAAATTAACAGCTGATACCTCAACCACTTTTGCAACTTTAATAATGTGCCGTGTCGGCATATCCGTATCAAGATCATCCCAACGTTCTTCGGCTACATAAAATATATAACTCATCCCGTTTATATCTTCGCGTTTTACCGCTGAATATAAACTCTTTGATTCAGAGTTATTAACAATATCTAAATTAGCCCTTACGAATATTCCTTGCTGATCTAGGCTAATCTGAAGAGTTGAGTTGCTATTATTCCTTCTGCTCCTAGCAAGAGGGATTTCACATATATCGTGATTTGCGGTAAATAACACATCATCAAAATTACACCCGTCGAATGCTCCTCTCTCAATCACTTCATAAAACCAATCGCCAATAGTTGTTCTTTGGTCATATACGGCGGCATGCCCTTCGATTATGCCGTCTTCGCTGACTGCTCTAATATCAGGCATAGAAAAGCTTCTAATTACTTTTTCTTCTTTCCCTGGAAGTTTATTTTTAGCCATTCGTGTTTGGACCTCCTTGATTATTTTTAGTACCAGCTTTCTTTAGCTGGTACTCATCTGATATCTCAGTCGATATGTAGTTAAGCGATATTGTGCGCCTTGATCCACTACCATCAAGTAACGGCGAGTAACCAAGAATATTTAGTTTTTGATCATCAGTCAATAGCCCTTGAGCCCCTGCAACTTCGAGCAGTTTTAATTTACTAGCCGTGCTGAGGTACATCATGTCGCGCTGGTAAAAGACAATCTCATTACCAACATCAAGTTCACGTTGCGTAAATATCGTACTGGAAAATGCTTGTCCAAGACTAATAAGTATAACTTCTAACGTTTTCTCATACCACGCCTGGTATTCTTCATCGTTAAATGATCCTGATAATATTTTAATCGGCACCCCGTACCAATTCAGTATTTTATCCTGTATAAATGCCATAACATCTTTATCAACGAACTTAGGGTCTGTATTTAACGGGACATACTCACCTTTTAAATCCTGCGTTAAAATACCGCTTTCGCTATTACTCATAGCGGTTTCAAATCGTTTGCGTTCGGCAACTTGTTTATCATCGTCGAGCATTGTAGCTATTTTTAAGATGCCACGTATTGATAGGCTAGTTTTAATGGCCTTGCCTAGCCCATCAGTGATAGTGTCGTTGATGGCCAACACTTTTAATAGAGCAGCATTGTCAGGCTGTCCGTTAACGCCGCCACCCATAATATTGTTAACGGAAAACTTTTTCCGCAAATGAATAACATCAGAATAGGCAAGTGTAAAATTACTACCACCAGTGAAATCCATTTTTACAAACATTTTACCCATTGAATCTTGCAAAAATGTTACTGTAGTTGGATTAAGCGGATAAAACGCCGTATAATCTCTAGTCGTATTCCCCCGGGAATCTGTCACTAAGTCAAATGTCGGATAAATAAAACAGTTGTAATTCATATACAATTGCCAAATTATTTTCTCTAAAAAATCCCTTGTTGTCATAATTGGATTAGGAGAAAATTTAAACAGCCTGTTTAGGCTGTCTGTTGGCACTGTTTGTATTCCCTTGCTGTCTGTGCGGATATGGCGCGGCTGTAACTTAGATATTTCAGTAGCTATACAATCAATCGCCATTTGCACGATATCGGAAGAATAAATATTATTCCCAAACTGCGAAAATATAGGGTAATTGCCATCTATCATTTTCGCATAAGTAAGCCCGCTATTTGATTTACTATTTACTATGCTACTTAATAACATTTATTCACCGCCTCGCCGCTTTGCCAGCAATATAGCTATAATTACTAGTCCAATACCTATGACGATATCGCCCAGTGGGTTATATATTAAAAAACAACCCTTGGCGATAAATGCAATTCCTGTAATCAACGCTGCATCGTCTGTAAATTTCAATAATCCCCTGGCTAGTTTTAATATTTTTTTAATGCCAATTACCTCCCCTCAACCAGTTGTAAAAATTCTGACCGGTTATCAATATAAATACGGTAGCCAATGATTATAGTGACAGCCCCATCAATCTTTTTATTATCCTTGCCCTGCACTTTAGTCGGCATAATTTCAGCCTTATTATTTATAACAAGTGCGGTATTTTCAAGACAATGCCTATCAATTGGATTGTCATTGTAATTAATCAATTTGCTTTTTAGGTCAGCTTCAACTAACTTCATTGGATTTGACATACTACCAAAACTTTGATCTACACGCTTACATTCAAAGCCTAAGTCTTCCATTTCCTTAACCCAATAAATAGCACTCCACTTGTCATAGCCGACCTTGTACACTCTAATACCGTAGTCCTTATATATTTTTACAAACCATGCAGTTATTAGGCTGAAATCATTTTCATTGCCAGGAGATATAGTGACTAATCCTTTTCTTATCCAATCAAGAAACATTTCCTTTTCATCTTTAGTTAAATCATCAAGTTTAGATTCAGGAATAAAATATTGTTGGATTGTATATTTTTTATTACTGCCTTTTTTCATAATGATCGCTCTTGCAGATGCTAAATCGCCTGACTTACTAAGGTCAACAGCACCAATAGCAAAACAACCTTTAAAATCATCCATGTTGAATGTTTCAAGGTTGTTTATATCGTCAGGCATGAGCCATGCTGAGGCGTTATTTTGTTTGAAGTTAAAGTCCTTTGACATGACAAATGCGCGAGTCGCTGAATTTGTTTTTGCTTCTTCGATCATTTCTCGGAGGAAGGACCATTTTTTTATAGCCCCAAGACCTGGGTTTGATTTAATCCAAGACTCTTCTGACTGCCAAATTTCTGTTTCTGAGTCTTGAGTATAAAGCCATATTAACCAACGCGGTCTTTCAAGTTCCCCGGACAATGTTTGCCTGGCTTCTTTAAGTCGTTGATCTAGATAACCATCATTAACAAACCCCTCAGTAGTTAATTCAAAGTAAATTGGATTATTCTGAGTAGATAAAGCTTGTCGCATTGGCATAACAGCATCCGTGTTTTTTAGCTCGTGAATTTCATCGAACATACCAACACGAATATTCTTACCTTCCTTGGCTCCGGTCTTTGCAGATATCTTCAGTATGTTTCCCTTGTTGGCATAACTGAATTTACCTTTCATTTTCTTTTTAAGAGGATTGCCAAAAAATATCCCTTTAATATTTTTTCGCGTAACTTTTTCAAGTGCAGGACTTTGGTCGCGCATGTTATTTATTGCTTGAAAAGCAAGGTCAGCCTGTGTATAGTCATTGCTGCTGCAAAGTATTTTAGTCCCCATTTCTCCACAAAAAAATTCAGCTAAACATAAAGCTGAAATTAAAGGAGTTTTTCCGTTTTTTCTGGCGACTAAAAATATAACCTCTTTGTATTTTCTAACCCACCCATAAGCGCAACTCAATTTATTATTATTTTTACTGCGATCATCATCAGTGTTCCGATCATATACTTCCTTGTCATAAATCAAGAATATATATATTGCTTCGATAAACGCCTTTTGGAATAGTATCAACATAAAAGGCTTGCCAGCAAAAGGGGCTTCGGCATGCTTACATTTTTCCTCAATAAATTTAATACGTTTATTCGCTTCAGTAAAATCAATTATAATATCAGGATCGTTAAAATGTTCAATTAGTAGACCGAGCTGCTGGATTAGTTCGCGGCCGACTATGATATTGCCGTTTTTTATTTGACTATAATATTCCAACAAATTCGACTGCGGGTATTTAGCTATTAATTTAGTTAACATACCGCAGCCCCCTTAATTTTTTAATGCCAACGCTTACGTATTGGGATCACCACCTTTAACTATACTCATCTAGTTCATCATCATCTTCAACTACATTCCTAACCCGTAATGCATTCAATTTATTAATTATGTTCGCGTAATTATCAGTCATACGGCTATATTCTTTCAATGCCGGTATTGCCCTATGCAATTCTTTATTTTTAGGATTAAATTCAATAACACCAGATACGTTAATAACCTGTTCTAGTTCCCAACATATCGCATGTACGTAGGCTGCTTTTGTAATCAACCCAGATACAGCCTTTTGTGTTTCTGGTGTGGTACTGGCAAATAATGTTGTCCACTTATCAAATTCTTCACGATATACGGATTGTTTGTCCATGTTTTAAAACACCTCGGATATTTTCTAAAAATCTCAGGACATTTTCAAAAATTTTAATATGTGTGTAAATTTAGATTGATCATCGGTTCTCTACGGTCACCTAAATTTTAACACCCGGGGGGCCATCTCACTCGCTATACACATCAAACCATTTATCAATATACCCACAGTACTCACTAATCATATTACTTCGCCTCTCATCAACCATTAATCTATTAATAGCATCATCTCTACTACACTCACAATATATCAGCTCAGCCCCTAATTCATCAGCTAACTTCTCTCTTTTATACTTATCAGCAAATCCACCAACAACCCATGCCGTTGACCACTTACCGTAACGAGTTTTAACTTGATCTAGTAGCAGATTGTAAACACTCTTAACATTAATTAATAATCCGTCTGGCTTATCATGTATAGGTAATCCGGTAATAGCATGATATAAACTATCCATACATATAATTAGATCCGTTCTGCCCTTATACTGATCAACATACGTTGCCTTGCCGCTACCAGGACAACCATACACTATATATACTTGCTTAGTTTTGCTGTGACCAAACCTGTTGTGTCTCTTATTGTGACAATCATGGTCAAGTAGTCTCACATTATCAGGGTTAAGAGTAATGTTAACGTCATGTATATTATCAGGTGCAAGTTCAATGATATGGTCTAACTCAGCATCTCTAGGAGTCGTGATCACCTTGCCGCAATCCTCACATGTTAATCGACGTTCTACAACTATGATAGCTCTAAACTTCTGCCAACGATCACTGGCGTAAAATGATTTTATAATTGCATACTTAGCCATTGTAATCGCCTACCATTTCTTTGCTTCAGTCTCTTGTCTGATTGTTAGTACAGCATTATCGTTCTTAACCTTATGCTTATTCATAATCACCTGCTGTTCTTCCATTGCACTTAACTTCCCTTCAGCAAGTCGCTGCCCTTTCTGTATCTTTTCAAGCGATGAAGCTAAAAGACTTAACCCATGCTTATCAATAATACCGTTAACTATATCTTTTATCTCTTCCTCAACAATTACTTCTTTCGATGGTTTTTTAATCTCGTTGTCATATGTAATTGTCTTGGTCTTAACCACACTTGTGACAATATAATTATCTAATTGATCGATGGCCTGTTCTATTTTATCAGTCAATCTATCAGATAGACTTAAAATTCTAGCATTGCGATCAGCTTTTTTCACGACAATTTTTTGTCTTGTCTTTGTCGTGATTCTGTCTTGTGTCTCTTTCTTACACTTAACCCAATTATCACGCTTAGCTACACATTGTAAAGTATTAAAACTAACACTATATTTCTTTGCTATTTTTCGGTATGAAGTATTGTTGGATTCATAATCTAGCTTTATCTTTATCCAGTCAACATCAGCCAATCACCTCACCTACTATCAACATAAATTAATTAATACAATTGTTTCCGTATTTGTTTAGTAATTTTGTCTTTAAATTCAGCGCTATTTAACAATATTTTTAGATCATCAGTGTTAAGAGTATTGAGGCTTATTTTAACAATCATCGGCTCAACATCTAGAGCAATTAACTCGTTATACTCGTCAACCCACTCAATAGGTATTGGATCATACTTAACCATCTTATTAGTAATCGCATCTATAAGATAGTTTACTCTAATGCGTCGCCACTCTTTTTTCGTTGGCAATGATTCTGGTATCGTGATTGACATTATCTACTCATCCTCTCACTGTCAACGCTAAACCCTATACAATCACTCGCCCCATAGCTGCCATCATCGCAAATACATATATCCTCTTTGCTTATCGGTATCCCATTGCCCCATTGTTTAGGTAGCGGAATATCCCATAATATATGCATTAATGTTGTCAGTCCGTTAGGTGTATGAGCTCCATCGCTAACTTTACCGCACCTGCGACATTTATATAATAAAACGCCTGGCTTATTCATCAATCCCCCACATCCCTCTCGCACCGTTTAAAATCAATCGGACCATACCGCATCATTTGCTTATATTCAGCCTCTTGTTTAGGTTTATAAGCAGTACAAAACCCTTCAGATGTATGCCATATTTCTTTTGCCTTGCATTCAACTGCACCATAATAAAAACATTCTCTATTGTCACAAAAAGCTTTTAGCATGATGCACCTCTCTTGCGCTTTATAAATCGCCCCACTTCTGACAATTCATAACTTTAATCCGATAATTCTTAAACATAGTTTTAATAACCTTATCAATCCTTGTCCCTTTACAAAACAACCACGGATTAACAAAATATTGCAGTCCTTTACTGTTACGGCCCTTATATAATATATCTGATTTAACAAGGCTATTTATCGTACTTAACGCCTTTTCTCTACTCATTTTAGTTATGACAATTAAATCGTCAAATCCCATACACTTACCATTATCGTACTTAATACAACAATCTTCATATCCAACATAAGTAGCAACGGAAAATAAAAAAGCCTTCTCAAATGTTGAAAGGCTTTCAAGTTGCTTGCGTATCTCGTAAATATTACCTTTATAAAAATGTTCCATCTTCCAGACTTCAGTATTATTTAAATGTTCAATACTGATCTTACGAATAATGCGATCACCCTCAGATATGCTACCGATTATTTCGCCATCAGCACTAACTATATTACCAACCTTCGCCATATTAATCACCTTTTCAAACACGAATTAAGAATAAGAGAGATAGAATCGCTAAATAATGCCATTCGTTCTATGTTGTATATAGATCGATGGGCTATTAGTCAAAGTACGTGTGGCGTACTTTTAACCGTGTTTTTAGTACGTGTGGCGTACTTTCACATAAAAAGTACCACTCCCAAAACGAGAGTGGCAAAAGTCAGTTAATGGATTTTTATAATTGATATAAGTATATCATGCTTTTGTAAATGTTTTACCTCGAAATATATTGATTTTATGTTGATTTTATATTGATTAGCTATTTATACCGAAAAATCACTCGGCCTTTGTTTAATACTAATTAACATATCATCAATTTCGTTAAAAGCTTGTCTTCTGCGAGTCCCAAAAACATTATTAGTAATATGCAATATCTCTAACGTATTACCCCTACCGTTTCGATCAAGATAACAAGTTTTAACTAAATCCCTACAATCTGAGTCTAGCGCGTCAAACATCAATTCAATAATCCGAACCTGCTTACCCACACACGCCACACTGCCGGCCAAATATTCCTTCACTATAGCATTTTTTATACCAAAACTTTCAGTTTGCCGACTAATGCCGCCTACTGCTTTCGGCATGCCATCTGCCTGGCTTACACATGATGGATACATACCATACAACTGCTCCTGCTCAGCTGTTACCTTTAACTTCAACCTCTTATATGATTTTAATATATTCTCTATCTCGCTATCTGTAAATTGTTTAGCCATAAATACCTCCCTACTTAACCATCTTAATTATTTCTTGCAACGCCCAAAACTCAGGATTATATATCAATGTCATTATCGTTTTTATTGAAGGCAGAAACATAAAATAAACAAGCGTTATTATGCTGAAAATTAGAGTTACCCACCACAGGCGAGTATAGTTTTGTTCCCACGAATAGTGACCAGTTTTAATTTCCCAAACTCCATTGCACTTTTTATAAGCAATTATCCATATTTTATAAAATATAAACGTCATAACTAACCATGTTATATATTGTAAAACATAAGATATTAAGCTAACTTTAACCTGTCCCATCTGCAACGCCCACAACACCTGCGCCGAACTATCCAACTTATCAGCCAACTTTTGTAAGTACGGCATTAATTCTTTTACTAAATCACTCATATCAAATCACACTCCCATCCAACGATTAACCATACAACTAACTCCATCTACTGTCTGAACAGATAACTCCATTATGCAAACAGCTCCAGTATTTACAATAAACCCTAATTTTCTTATCATCGATCCAACAACACACCAAACCATTCCAACCAAGCAAAACCCAAATATCGGCAAACATATTATTGTTTTGATTATGATTTTAAGTGATTTCTTCATCAAGTTACCCCCACCTACTAATTTCATCAATGTCCCTAGCAAATTTAGATGGGAATATTTCGTATTTTCTATACGATTCCCACAACACTTCTGCTAGCCGGTAGTAATAGTTATGTTCTTTTTCAATGTTTTTATATTTTTCTAATTCATGTTTTAAATTTGATATATTGTTATTTTTTAAAGTTATAACAATAACCAATAACACGATAATAAACATTTCGATATAGATCGCAAATTCCATTTTATTAACTCCCTCCCTATCCAACATCACTATGCCACCCGCTCCTCCACTTCTTAACCCAAAACAAGCACTTAACATCACCCAAAATATTAATTATCTTCCGCTTGCGTTTCTGGCAATAGTTTGCATCCTGCAGTAAATATTTGCACGTTTTGCAACATTTCGGCTGCTCGATCATGCTAGCCATTCTTTAGCAGGTTAGCCACAATATCACGTTCGCTCTGATTACCTTCCTGCTGAAAATATTTAACTACTCGCCAATATTGATCGCGCTCATCTAATAGTTTCGGTAACTCCTTGTCGCATATCTTAGCAAATACGCTTTGAGTGACGTATCCACTAACCCTGTCTAATACTAATTCTCTTAATTTATTCATGACCAACCCCCAATAGCCCATAGCCAGCAATATCTTTAAATGGGCTCTCACCAAACTTCGATTCATCACCTCGAGCAATACGGCATTGCTTGTCCAATATTCGCACTTGCAGTAAAGCATCTCGATATTGATTAGGTTTAATTCCATTAGGGTATAACTCTTTCATCATCCGTTCAGTAACCGTTATAGCATCACCATAAGCATGTTGTTTTTCGTCTACTAATTCGCCTAGCGATCTTCCTATGTTCTCAAATTTTCCTGGTTGTTTTGCCGACTTGGCATCGCCTGTCGTGCCTGTTGCTTGTTTATGTTTGATAGCAAAGGCTATAGGTTTTATACAATTATCCTGAAAGACATCCCATTGATCATCATTTATAACTGGATGCCACCCACTAAAATTCATATTGCATATAATTGGGCACCCATCTATTCGGTAAGTATTATATTTATATCCTTGATTGCAATTTTTGCAACTATTTTTTCTTTCTATTTCCTGTTTGGTTTCAAGACCTTTAGCTTCAATCGGTTGCCACTTACAAGCTAAACCATTAGTGCAATGATATGTATCGCATTCCTTGCAACTCTTTTCAATACCATTTACCGCGCCAACAATAGCCCTGCCAGCATCCATTGCGGCTTTACCAATATCGGAAAACGTCACTGGTTTAGTTTTAATCTCGTCTGATTTAATCGGTTGCCAATCGTTAAATTTATTATTAGGGCAATAATAAATACTTCCAATTTTACACTTGTCTACTTCTTTCCAATAATGATAGTCACAATTACTGCAACTCTTTTTAACCTCTTCCACCACTTCTTGTTTCGGCTTAAAGTTTACATATTTTTCTTTTTCAGCAAAGCAACTTTTGCATTTTTCTCTATGAATCCCTTTTGTGTAATCATAATAAATACATTTTTCTTTTTTACACATTTGGTGTTCGTAGTTATTTTCTTCCACCACTTCAGCATCTTCTTTAAAAACATGCATTCCGGTAAAATCACCTGCTATAACTCGCCATTCAATATTACTCTGTTCCCTCACTGTAAACATCTCGCCAATCAACTTGTGATACCACAACATCTCTACATTGCTTTTAATTATCTTTATTTTAATTTCCATCTTTTCACCCTCCACAATTTATCTATATTTCAATTGTTTTTTCCAGTTAATAAATTTTTCTTGATACTTCTTCATGCAATGAGGACAAAAATCTGTATCATCAGCAATATTTATCGAACATTCTTCACACACTGGGCGATCACACGTTGTTCTATGTGTTTTAAAATCTATTGACGTTTTTACTGTTCCTGTTGGAAAGTCGCACAGTTTCGTAGCAATTCTTTTTCTACAAAATACACATATTTCATTATCTTTGTCGTCTACCATACAGCCCTCCATAATAATTATTAAGAAATTATAATTGTCCACCAAACCGCGCAAAAGTCCCATTTGCATTCGCTACTCCTGCGCTAAATTTGGCGGTCATACCGTTATTTAATCAACTTCCACCCGCTATATAAATACAGTACGACTAATCCGGAAAAGAATACGAGGGATATTATCTTAAACCCAATAATAAATATATCATCCATTATTTATTCGCCGCCTCCTCCACATATTCAGCAACATAAACATGATTGTTACCCACTTTTTCTACCGCCCACACCTGATAATGACCCTTGTCTATCTCCACGACAGCATAGCTAATTCCTTTGGCTAACATCATTTCTTCTGCACGTTCTTTAGCTTTTTCGAGTTGGCTGGGCTTGTATAATCGTTCGGCCACCTCGACGTATTTAGCTTTATCGTAATTATTTCTCTTTGCCATTGCCTCGCAAATCTCGCTGGCATGTTGTTTGGCGTAGTCCATCATGATTTAGTCACTTCTGGTATCACTACCCCAATCGAATAATCAATCTCGTAGCTAGTAGTGTTACTTCCATATTCTTCAACCCAATTATCAAGAAAATCCTGCATTTCTTTAATCTCATCACTACTAATATCACTACCCGCATCTTCATGTAAATCTTCACAAGCACTTTCAATAAGAGAATTAGCATCAAAACTCATTTTAATTTTAGTGGTTCCGTATATAAATAATTCTTTCACGTCAAAATCTTCATCCTTTGATCGGTGGCCATCTATCTTATCTTCCAGATCGTCCATTAAAATATATTCGTCCCAATTATCGACGTAAACCCATTCCTGCGTCTTATAAGCTTCTTCTAACGTGATTTTGCTGGTTTTATTCCACTTGGCAAGTGTTCTGTCGTGTAATTCTTTTCTTGCTAAATTTCGCATTCCCTCGCAATTATGATTCCGCAATAAAATTTCTTTGCAATGTTGGCAATAAGTAACGATTCCTTTAATGCAGTCATGGCAGGTTACTATATAGTTACCTTCAACATTTAAGCCAAGTCCTCCACATACGGGACATAACTTTTCACCATCTCCTACCTCACGGCTGAACTTTGTTGGTAACATCGAGTATATTTCTATTTTTGCCATTATTAAAACCTCCACACGTCGATTCTAAGCCACTATTAACTTTCACCTAACACTTACTACTCGTTAGTAATTAAAATCCATTTAAACTATAAGCCCGTTTTAATCACTGCGCTTTATCGTAACCCCTCACCGCATTCTTTTCATCCACCCTCTGGATAGCATCGATATTCTCTTGCATCGTCCTATATAACGGCCCTTTGATAAACGTTTGGCAACTTTTCTGTAGGTCTATAGTTTCATCCAAGAGCTCATTCATTTTTACCCGATAACCGTCTGCTATTTCTGGCGTTAGTTCACTGTTAGCGTGTCTTACCAGATATATTTGTAACGCTACCCACGCCTTAAAAACTTCCCATAGTTCAGATGCCATATGACATATTTGTTTCAGTTTGCTATTGCCTAAGTATTTTACTGCTGGCTTGATTTGCGACTTTCTTAACTGGTCAAGCTCTTGAATGGCTCCCAGTAGTTTGCTGTCATGGTTGGCAAGCTTGATTAGATCGTCAATTTTTGTCATTGGTTGCCTCCTGATTGAGTGCTTTTAATACTTCTTCGCGGTCATCAGAAAACATTGAATATACTTTTTGACCAAATAATTCTCCAGTAAGAGCCATACTTTCAACTTTTCCCAGCGCCTCCCGCAAGACTCGTTCCCTGTCCTGATATTCATCCAACTTTTTAACGTTATCGCTATTGGTTTTTAATAATCGGTCAATCTGTTTTATGCGGTCGTTGTCTAGCGACTCCAAATCTCGGTAATCCACCTGTGCCTGCAACAATTCTTGCTTTAACCCCTCATTCTCACCATGCAGCATAGCCATATCCATTTTGTCGCACATCAGGCAATCGTTTGTAACTTTTTCAAGGAGATTATAGTTTTCTTCCTGCGATTGTTGTAAATTTACTGCCACTGATTCGATAAACTGTTTTTGGCTGTCAATTAATTCTTGTGCCTGCTCCAGCGCATCCAGTAGGTATTTAATTTCTTTGTCGTCGAAGTATTGGGCATTATTTACCTTATCCCTTATATCTTGCAGTCTAGTTTTCATGGGTTACTCCTCCTCTTCTTTATCACTAACCTTATTACTACTAAGCCTTCTTACGAAATACAACCCAAGTAAAGGCCATGCCGATTTTGTAAAAAATACCGATATGCCTATTAATATAAATAAACATATATTCTCAACTACGCTCCACATCCACGGGTTATTCATTCGTTCGCACCTCCCACCTTAATTTGGATCAATATTCACAATGATCGCCTTAACCCAGTCGTAAGCTTCAACTGCATTAACTCCAATAGTCTGTAAATCTTCGTTGTCAGCATATGCATATTCTTTTTCATCGCAAATATTATCGATATGATTTTCAACAAGTTCGTCAAAGTCATATTCTTTAAAGTAAATTCGTTCATCCGAAGAATAGTAGTAATCAACTCTTGCATTACCCCAAGCAGCCAACCAGTTACTATATTCATCACCTTGCACGCATTCACTATCAACCATCGGCAATATCTCCAACTCAGGATTTTCGCTGATTAATTTTAGTAGGTTGGTAATTTTTTCTTGTTGAGTTTGGATTTTGATCATTTGGGCACCTCCGTTTTAATTTCTTGATACCAATAATCAATATAATTATTAGCCCATTCAGCAGTTTCCGCGTGTAGATAATCGTCCTTCTCTTCTTCCGTTAATCCTTCTAATTCTGAATCGTCAATTTCTAAAACATCTTCATGGTTGGCCCCACTAAATCCAATTGACAAACCAACTTTAATTTTCATTTGGTAACCTCCACCAGTAATTTAAACCCACACCATTTACCATAAATATCTGTAATATCTGCTACCGCCTGTGCCAAGTTGTTATACCGCATGCTCCTATCTCCTCTATCGGTAAGGTAATAGTAACAGGTGTCAACCTTCTCAACTGAGATTGTCGTGATATTATTTCCTTGGACGTTATGACCGCAAAATTCTGCGATTGGTATTATCATGACTCCACCAGCAATTCAGCACGCAATCGGCAGAACCAATAATTATCACACGCTAATGTAAAACCATCTTCTGGTTTGCACTCATCAGTAATAATTCCCTTACAATCATACTTTTCTAATTCGGCTATTGCCTGTTTTGCTAGCTCAGCATATTTCTCTCGCTTAGCAACCTGTACCTTTAACCTAGCGTTTTCTTTCTGCAATTCTCGGCGCAAATAAGTTAATTCGGCGTATGTGTATGTTGTTAGCTGTCCATCAATGTAGTTCATTTTTCAGCACCATCCTTCGGTGGTTGAGGTAGCGGTATCCAGTGGGTAACGTTCCACCAATTTAAATAACAATTCTTGTCTACTAAATACCACGCCCGACCATAAGGAGTTTCCCCAACGCAAGCCCGAACAGAAGTTGCTCCTGTCCAAACTAGCACATCATTATCTTTGTTAGGCAACCGATCATACGCATTCACCCACTGCATCTGCTGACCTAACTTAGCAAGTCGCAACAACTCATTTTCCTGTTCCTGGTCTTTTACGTAAGCGGGAATATCACTGCTTAATTTCGATACAATTAATTTTGTTGTTCCTTTCTCGATTCGCTCAATAATATTCATTTATTGACCTCCCTATTTCTTAAAGGACAATTACGTCGGCATTCTTCTACTGTTTGATTTTTTAATTTACATGGCGCACAATCAGCTTCATAGTGGCCATGTTCTCGGCACTCACGCCATGCTTCACCTTTTTTAAATGACGACTCCATGCTCCAAGCGCATCGATTACCATAATCAACGAAATACTCTATAACTCCACTTTTATAGCGAATGACTCCTATTACCTCGCCAGTAATGCCTGTGTAATGTTTTACTGTATCTCCGATGGTGAACTTCATTTCTCTGCCTCCTCCTGTTCTTTTTCAATAACATAAAACTCATATCCGCACTCACATGTTACCGAACCATCTCCGTGAGAAACATAAACATGTTCGCCGCATTTTGGACAATATGACACATCACTGTTATCTGCTAAGCCGCTAACAAATCCATAACTCACTTCGCAACCACCTTCTTGCTTTTCTCTGGCCCATGTTTCCCGCAATAAGCCACTCCGTCAATGATCTTCTTGGCGGTTTTTAGGCACGGACGCTTTCCGTAATTTGTGACAACTGGGTGTTGGCATCTGTTTTGCATTTTACAACCTCCGTTATTAATTTATTGAGTATGGATGAAGTTTCGCTCTTGCTATTTTTATTGCTATTTCAGCATCTACAATATTTTTAAATCTTTTATTGTAAACATTTTTACCATTTAATGTTATTGCCGCGCACCATGCTTTGCATTTTTTACTCCAAGAAACTCCCATTACTCCACTTTTATTATTTTTGGGAACTCCTGCTCTATTTTGTTGGTTTTGTGCGTTGGTGACTTCTCTTAAATTCAACCTAGTATTGTCTAGCGTGTTATGATTTTTATGGTCTACCATTTTCCCTTTTTGAGTATTTAAAATAAAACGATGTAAAGCAATAATTGTATTTTCTTTCTTTGCGCAAAAAGAGTTTTTAACATAGAAACTGCCATAAACATATACTTCTTTACTCCCATTCCGGTATGATCTTTTCCATTCACCATCAAAACTATTAACTATTGGTAAGTCCATTGTGCTTATTAGCGTTTCTGTTATAACCCCCTTACGTTTTAAAAATATCGCCGTAATTTCGCCGCGAATTTCATAATTATTTTTGATTACAACCACCTCGTCATTTCGTTTATTAGGAGATAATTATACTTACCTAACCATTCCTACTCATTCGGCTTTAAATGATTGTGTGGGGGCAATTCTGATTGAATTATCGTTATTATTTGGCAATCATACCCGCTGTGATATTGGGTATGATAGGTATGCTTGCTGATTTGGTTAATTTACATGATTACCACGGAACTTCTTCTTCGGGGAAAACTTGCGATCCCATGCTATCGGCCGGGCTAGTTTCTTTTGCTGCTGCTGGCGTTGATGCTTGTCCATTATGCCCATCCTGCTTGCTGTCTAAAAACTCAATGTTCTGAGCCACAATTTCTGCAGATCTTCGCTTTTGTCCATCTTTTTCGTATTCGCTAATTTGCAAGCGACCTTCGACCAGAACTTTACGACCTTTGGCGAGATTATTGCGGCAAACCTCGGCTAATTTATCCCAAACAGTCACCGGAATAAAGTCAACTCGCTTATTATCACCGTACCCACTATCCACTGCCACACTGAACGATGCTACTGCTTTACCTGTTTGCGTGTAGCGAACTTCTGGATCTCGAGTGAGTCGACCAACTATGATTGCTTTATTCATACTATTTACCTGCCTTAATTTCTTCTATTTTCGTAATCTGCTCTGATGCCATCTGTAAGCCAATTAGATAAGCGTGGATCCTAGCCGGTATTTCATCACCAATATCGTAAAACCATTCCCAATAGTCAGGTTCTAAATCACTAACAAAACTATATTCGTCAGATTGTAACCTCCATCCCCATTGCTCCTTGTTATCACATTCTCGCGCCAGGCTAAAAAGATTTTTCATGTCATTATGGTCGTATTCAATTTCATTTTCTTTTAATTGTTTTGTCCACTCGCGCAGTCTTTTGACAGCCTTACAAGAATCGAAGTCCATTTTATTATCAGAGCAAGCATTCATTTTGCCTTTGAAATAACCAATATATAGGTCGTTGAACGTGTGGATACCAGCTTTCCAAGTTAACCAAAACACCGCTTCGCCAATATCGCCCGAGATATACATCATGTTTCCGTCAAATACATATCTGCACCGATACGTTCCGTTGTTAGGCCTCTTCCAGTTAAGAACTTGTAAATCACCATGCTGGGTTAACATGGCAACGTGATCTTTAAACCAATGATCTCTAATTTCTTGTTTTATGTCATCCATGGTTACCGCCTGCCTTTTAATTTAATATACAAGTCATCTTCTTGCCCAGTAAAGTAACATCCTCAACAGATATCGCATACGATTGATCGGTTTTAGGCTCGCGGTATAGTTTTTTAAAGTTTTCGCGGTTCATTATTGCGATACTTGGCGGTATCTCGCTCCGATCATAAACGCCAGCTTTATCCAAATTAGTGGTATATCCACTTTCGTTAGGACCCCAAAACACACAGTTTCCTGTTGTCCATTTCTTGGACCATATGTAATATTTTTTATCCACAACCATGCCTCCTACTTAATATTTTTATGACATTTAGCCCATTGATTACTCACCCAGCCACTTTTACTATCTAGCCAGTGTTTAACGATCCATCCCTGTGTCATACATGCGTTTTTATCAGTCCTACAATAGTGGCACATGTCAGCGCATTGTTTGCCATACATAAATTCCGGATAGTTTTTCAATACTAACTCTGCTGATATTTCCGCAAAAAATAACTTTGCGTATTGATGTAGATCGGTTATATCTAGCGATTGCATATATTCAGCAGCTTTGCCTGACTGGACAAATTCCCTGGCCTTTTGTGCTATGTCTGATTCTCGTTTTACTTCCCAGGGTAACGCTTTAGGCTTAACCTGTTCTTCGTAGCGTAAGTCCGTAATTGCTTCGTTTATGTCGGCAATGGTTGGAAATTTCTTGCCAAACTTTATACAACCCCTGATCGCCGTTTCCATAAGGTCGTCTGGATATTTTATAAACTCGTCCATCCAGAGTACGCCTTTAGCTAAATAATCAGTGTTATAGTCGGGGTAATTGGCACGGCACAGGGCCATTATTCTTTTCAGCATTACACCTGTCATATTCAGCCATCACTCTCCCTAGCTCTTCCATGTCTTGATCTGCTTTTGACTTTTTAGGTTGTTGCTTTTTACGATCTTCCTCATACGCATTAACTACCCATTTTAAAATAGTTAAGTAATCACTTTTAGTTTTCTTACCGCCAGCACCTTTCCAAATGTCTAATTTATTAATCATCCACTTTGTCTGTTCTTCTCCGTACTTATTTACTAATTTATTAAATTCCGTAAAAGTGAGAGTGATACGTGGAGCGTAGTTCTCTTTCTCTTCTATTCCTTTCTCTTCTATTAGGTTAGGTTCTCTTAGGGGGGAATTTCCCGGAATTTCCCGGAAGTTCTCGGAATCTCCCAAAACATCACAAAATAGAGGGTTTTTAGACTTAGTTCGCTTGTGAAGCCCTTCTTGATGTTCATCAAATTTACAAAACTGTAAATATTCGTTATTTTTGTAAATATACCTCCAAATTAATTTATATTTTTGAAGCTCTTTCATTGCAGATTCAACATGTTTTTCTGTTTGTTTTCGTCTTGGAATGATTAAAGCTTTGATTTTTCCTGCAGTTCCTGCAATAATTCCGTAATCATCAGTGTGTGGTATCATCCAAGTGAATAATAAAGCAGCGAAGTCACTTAATTCATTTACATTATCAGATACCGAAATACTTTTACTGATCATTCGCCTGTTAGCCAATTATTTCACCTACTCAACTATTTACTATTTCTAGCCACTCAGGTCGCACTTTATAAAAAAAATCCATCCTTGTTGCCACAAGGTATACCTGTACATATTTTGAATCCATTAGTGACCCTGTGGGATTATCGCCAAATTCACTTTCTTCGACATACCTTATTTCAACAATCATTCGCTTGCCAACTATAATTCCCACTAATTTATCAGGCATCAATTCTTCTTTTATTGCGCTAATGGCTATAAATTCATTTTCGTTCAATTCTTTTGTTTGATCAGGAGTTAAGCAATTAAAATCAGCATAATTTGATGCTTTCAAAATTCTCTTATTAAACTTAACTTTGTCACCAAGTTTAAACATATTTATCACCATCCTTCACTAGACTAGAAGGGGGAATTACTCCCCCGCCACCTTTTCATAATCCTCGCAATGAGTCGCCTTATCGCACTCGCTACACTTACCACTGCAGCTATCTTTTAGTTTGTCGCAATACCATTTATTGAGTTGGTTCTGCTGGTGTTGGCAGGTTGGGCAGAGACAAGGCATTTCCATGCAACTCACCTCGCTTTAATTGCTCGCGCAACCAGTAATAAAAAGTATGATATATAAAGTTGCCACTACACTTACTGCTGACGAAATTAACACTGATACCATATCTGGCCTCAAAACTTTTCAACCTAGCAATAAACGATTTCGGTTCATACTGCGTGTCATATTTATGGTTAATGATCATCTCATAACTGGCATTCTCAATTAAGAGGTAGAATTTGGCCCCGTGGCTCCTGATTAACTCCTGTTCAAATCTGGTACCACCATCTGCCGTAAGGTTTCCGCTAATCTCATTTAGGTGTGCTTTGCGCTCGATCACAATACTATCTGTATAATAAATGTCTCTCGGTATCTGCAATGCGGGATTAGCAGGGACCATAAACGTGTAGTCTCCAAAGTCCATTTTCATACTCTTAAAGGGCTTTTTCTTACTTTTAAGGTAATCGATTACGTGCGCCCCTTCCTGCTCTCTGGTGTCAATTATGATCGTTAAGGAGTCCAATACGGTTTTTAATTCCTTGTCTGTGAACTTATATTTGCCTAACATATTGACTCCAACAAATCAAGGTAATGAATAGGCTTAACAATTCGCTTCGTAGATCGGCAATACTCGCACGACCCGCACCGCTCCGGTTCAACATCACCATTCCGAACTGACATAATTCGCGGTATCACCAATTCGATTTCTTCCAGTTTGGTTTTAATAAAACTATCAACGTCCATCCAGATAATTTCATGATCAGGAGTATCCTGCTTGTCCACCGCCAAGATGTAGCAATCAAGGTATGTATCCATTTTTAAGTTCTGTCGCAATATCTCAGCATAGATACTGAATTGCATAGGATAATCATATTTTTGGATGAATGTTTCATAAGTTCGCGTTTCTTTATTCCAGTATTTTCCATGCATACTTTTAGTCGTTTTAATGTCGGCAAAGTATCCTTTTTCAACATTGAGAATATCAACCTGTATTTTGAATGGCACCCCGTTAATTTCGCCGGTGAATATTTGTTCTTTCAATCCTTCGCGCATTTGAACCATAGCGGGATCATTTTGAAAAATGCGAATCATATCATCGCCTAAAGAGTATTTAGCCATCAACGTACCGTCTTTTTTGAATAACTCAGGGGTATTGGCGATAAATTCCTGTAAATCACCGCTTGACCAGCTATGCAGGTAATTTCCCAAAAGAAACGCTGAATTTTCTTTATCAGTCCACTCGCCTTTACGCTTGGCAATTTCTCTTGCCTCGCAACCACCTTTATAATTGTTCCAAGCTTTAAGGGATGAGCTTCCCAAATATAGCATCTCTGCCTCTTTTGAAAAGTAATTGGCTCTCGTTAATTCCATTATTTTTCACCTTCTTTATCTTTTATCTTTAACAATTTACTAACAATTTTTTTTATCTCAATATTAAATTCATTTCCACAATAACTATCAAGCCCTAACCTGCCAACATTGGCTCTATTCCATAATTCTTGAAGTACGGCTTCTTCAGGTTCCCATTGATCTTCCAGTCCATAACAAGAGCAATGCCCTCCATTAACCTCATAATATTTGCCGCCCTGTTTAAACAAGACAAAGGCATCGCCTGAGTAATCCTGATAAGAATAAGAAGCTAACAATATTTTTACTCCTTTAAGTTGACTTGGCTTTAATCTAAAATCTTCAGTTAGTCCGTTCAGTTTTGAATCCTTCCAGTCGTTTAAAAACATTTTATTCAACCTCTTTCCCATCAAAATGCGATAATTCTTGATCTATAACCGCCGTAAATTCAGCATCAACAACATCATCTTGCTTGTATAAAATATCAGGTACCGGCTTCTTATTAGCCTTTTCCTCATTTTTCTTAAATTCAACATCTGAACTTTCTTCATAGACTTTGGCCTGTTCTTCACTGGCGAAGTCTTTTTCAATTTTCTTAGTCAATCTCCGCAAGACAGTTTTCTTGTAACCTTCTTCCGGCACATGTTTCCACATTAAGCCATTCGGCATCTTGCTAAAATTCTTTCTGATGCCCTCTATCTGCTCCGTGGTCATTGTTTCGTACTCCATGCCTCCATCTACATACAATACGATTGCAAAAGCCCCCACAATTGAATTATTGCTAAATGATAACGGCTTGAAATTTACAGATTGCTGACCTTCTTTAATTTCTTCCTCGAAAAAATCTCCCTCGCGAACCACCTTGGCATAAATATCTTTAATTGGCCTGATGCTGTATTTTTTAGCCATCTTGGTTTCGCCCTTGTAGTCAGTTTGGAACTGCAGGCTATTGCCATAGGGGATTGCATAACATTCTTTTTGGAAGAAGTCTAGGCCCAAGAACGCGCCTTTTAGCAATGTTCTGGCTACTGATATGGGACTACACTTTTCAATGCCGCTGGTGTCCTGTAAGACCGTCATACAATTTTGCAAGAATCTAGTTTGGTTAAAATCTTTGGGGAAAGCATCAGCTTTTGAGGTTAAGAGGGATAGTAAACTTTTATGAGTTTCAGCTAGGACTAGTTGTTTGTCAGCCATATCAATTGCCACCTTTTATGAATTTTTCAAGATTTTCAATATCTTTTAAATACGCTTCATGATTATGAGAACTAACATTTCTACCATTGATTTTATTTTGTTCATTGCAAAACTTAATAGCTTCAATGGTTCTATCCTTCATACACTGAATATAAGCGAGTATCAGTAAATTATTAGGCATTACAAGCACCCCTTAATTTCAAACTTACCATCCTCTGTATCTTTAGTAATGGTCACAAAAGCCTGAATGTCGTTATCCTCGCACAACTTAATAACTTTCTTTTGCTCAGATTCATTTAACTTTTCAAACCCATCTAAACAAACAATTCGCAACTCTCCGATCCGTTGTAATACTATCTTGAATGCCGCCTCTAATTTCTCGCCATCAGATAGGCCATCAAGTAGTATTTTATTAATTCGGATCATTGAGTTTTCATCAACGCTGATTCCGTCAATGGGCAGTTTATGTTGTTTCAGCAATTCAGCAGGTTTATTTCTAGCCGTAGTAATAATATTGGTCAAAGTATCGGCATACTGTTTTTTTGTGGTTAATTTACCATCTCGAATGTCAAGCATACGGTCCCATTCGCGAAGATAACTTTGCATATTAGCAACCTTGTCGGCTTCTGCTTGCAATGGCTCAATATCAGCACGTTCATGTAGTTTTAAATACTCTCCAGCATTATCTACTCTAATTTTAGCCTTTTCTACTTCCGCTTCAGCAGCAGCATCTTCCGCTTTTAACTCCTGTTTTTCAAGATCGGATAATGATAATATTTCCTGGTCTTTGGCAGATATTTTTTGATTTTGCAAAACTATAATATCAGTTTGTGCTGCAACTTCATTTTCGCTTTCTTTCTCCAGCAATCGGTACGTTTTCTCAAATCTTGCCTTTATAGCGGATATTTCTTCATTCATCAGCATGGTTGCTTTATTTAGTTCTATTTCTAGTTTGTCAGCAGCAGTAGAAATAACATTATTAGCTT
>Ga0209123_1001229_pt1 | contig 26344 bp, 8 predicted proteins | sample BarGraIncu00431A_FD_184500 | JGI IMG/M metagenome (GOLD analysis project Ga0209123, IMG submission 184500) | Arctic peat soil microbial communities from Barrow, Alaska, USA - Barrow Graham LP Incubations 004-31A (SPAdes) (version 2) | ecosystem: Environmental > Terrestrial > Soil > Wetlands >...
TTACTGCTGTTACCGATACTAAGACCTACGATGGAAATACTACTTCCAGCGGAGCACCGGTAGTGGGAACATTAGTAACTGGGGATGCAGTAGACGTTTCACCAACTCAGACTTACGATGATAAGAATTATGGTTTGACACATATCTTGACTCCTACAGGTTTGACCGTGAAAGATGGGGCCAATGCGGATATGACGGGCAACTATACAATTTCTTATAACGCATCTCCTGAGACCGGAATTATCAATAAGTTAGACATTACTGCTAACTTCACAGTAAATCCAACTAAGATCTATGATGGAAATGTAGTAGCAAGTATTATTACTCGCAATTTTATCAGTATAATTCCATCTGACGATGTGAACTTGATTGGTACTGCTAATTACAATAATAAGAACATTGGTACAGGTAAACTTGTAACACTTACCAACTACAGCTTGTCTGGTATAGATAGTGGCAATTACAACCTGACAAGTGTTGCAACAACCACTGCAGATATTACAAAACGCACCTTGAATTTATCTAACTTTGGAGCGGATAGTAAATACTACGATGGAACAACCGTGGCTACAGGTATTGGATTTAACGATGATCGAACTTTAGGCGATAACTTAGCATTCGGTCGAACCGCAGAGTTTGAGAATGCAAGTGTTGGAACCAATAAAAATGTAAATTACAGTAATATCTCAATATCGGGAGGTCTAGACAAAGACAATTACGTATTAGTCTCAACAGTAGGAGTAGCAAAAGCAGATATTTGGATAAAACCAATAACAGTAAGTATTACTGCTGCAAATAAAGTTTATGACGGTAACAACACAGCCAGTGTTTTATTAAGTGGAGCTTTTGCCCCAGGAGATGACGTTTCTGTTAGTTACGCTTCAGCAACTTTTGACTATAAAAATATTGGACCTGCCAAAACAGTAACTATTATAGGTATGGCTCTTATCGGGAATGATGCGGCAAAATACTCATTAGTATCTACTTCGGGAATTACAACAGCCAATATTACTGCAAAAGAACTGGTTGTCAACAATGCTATAGCAGCTAATAAAACATATGATGGTACTAAATCTGCTATTATAAGTGGAGCTACTTTAATGGGAGTGGTTAATAATGAGAATGTAATATTAGTTAATGCCACAACTGGTACATTTGCTCAAGCAAGCGTGGGTAGTAGTATTAGTGTCGCCTCTGATATGAACATTACTGGCAGTGACGTCGCTAATTACACACTAACACAACCAGTACTACAGGCTAGTATTACAGCTAAAGACCTTACAGCCTCTGATCCAACGCTGACAACGAGCAAGGTATACGATGCAACGACAGCAGCTGCTGTAAGTGTAGGAACATTGAGCGGTGTGGAAACCGCTGATATAGTAACTGTAAATGCTACCGCTAACTACAATAGTGCAGTAGTTGGAGTAAACAAAACGGTAACAACAGTTTATAGTTTATCCGGTAGTGCTGCTAGTAATTATACTGCACCTGCAAATTATATAACTAACAATTCGACAATTACTGCAAAAGCACTTAGTGTAGATGGGGCTATTGCTGCAAACAAAGTTTATGATGGAACTACTGCTACTACAATTTCCGGAGCAACGCTAGTGGGAGTCGTAAGTGGAGATAATGTAACTCTAGGAACATTAGTTGGAAGTTTTGCACAAAAGAATGTGGGCAATAATATCTCAATAACTACAGGTTTAACTTTGACCGGTGCAAGTTCTGGTAATTATACGGTAAATCAGCCGACAAATGTGACAGCTAATATTACTTCTAAACAACTTACAATAAGTACTCCAAGCGTAGTTATCAATAAGATGTATGATGGAAATACCAATGCGGTCGTATCTTCAGTTGGAACATTAAACGGAGTAACCCAATCGGATGCATCATCAGTAATTGCTACTGCAACTGCAAGTTACAGTACAATGACTATTGGTAATAACAAGACAATAACAGTGGTTTATACACTTAGCGGTTCAAATGCCGAAAACTATATCGTACCAGAGAATTATATTATCAGCGCTGGTAAGATTTCTGGATCGATAACGCTAAGCCCACTTGCTAATCCTAGTGCCGGTTGTGTTGGAAGCGACTTAGTTCTGTCGTACAACGTTCTAACAGGAACTCCAACACAATACAAATTTACATTTGATGCCAACGCAATTACAGCAGGAATCGAAAATGTTGATTATACAGGTTCTGGATTAGATCTTATTGGTCAGTTACCAATATCAATACCAGTAAAAACTGCTTCAGGGACTTATACTGGAACATTGCAAATGCGAAATGAATTAGGAATTGAGAGTCCTGCATATTCATTCCAGTTCTCAATAAATATTTCTTCAGATTCTATTTACACGAAGTTTGATGATGTGGTTTTGGTAAGTAATCGCGACAATAAATTTATATCATACCAATGGTATAAAAACGGAGTTGCAATTGACAAAGCTACTAAACAATACTACGCAGACCCAGAAGGACTAAATGGCGAGTATTCTGTAAAAGTAAAATCTGTAGATGGAAAAGAGTTTAGTACTTGTCCAAAAGCATTGCATATACCACTTAGAACAAGCGTAACAGTATATCCAAACCCAATTAAAGTAGGCCAGGTTTGTACAGTTAAGGCTACTGGATTTAATCAGAGCGAATTAGATAACTCAGTAATGAGTGTTTATGATGCTCAGGGTAAATGTGTTTACGTGACTTCAAAAGTAGATGTGTTCAATACCATTCCTCTTCCTGAAACAAGTGGAGTATATGTAGGACATATCACTGCCACTGGTGGAAAAGAATATAGTTTCAAGGTAGTTGTGTTGATTAAGTAATTAATTAGGGAAACCGGGTTCACAGATGAGTCTCAGATTCACTGTGAACCCCAAATAAACATTGTAAAATATAATAATATAATCGAATATGAAAAAACAATTATTGATAGGAATTTCCCTTCTTATTTGTGGAATCGCACATGCTCAGGACAGAATGCAGAGCTACTACATTTTAGGAGGAGTTGGAGCGCACAATCTTTCAACCTCGTTTGTCAATAGTCAGAACTCGAGTAAAGGTGGCGCAGGATTTCAAATAAGCGGTGGGTATAGCTATTTCTTTAATTCACATTGGGGATTTCAGTTAGGATTAGGCGTTCAATTATTTAATGCAAGCTCTACGCTAAATTTCAAAGACTCTATCCATAACCAAGTTGATACAGATGGGGATGCATACACCTTTTATGCTCAATATGAGAATTGGAAAGAGAAACAACGAGCATTACTGTTCGACATTCCGGTAAGTGTATTGTATCGCTACAAACTGAACCAAAAAACGGGCTTGCTCTTTGGGCTTGGAGGAAAAATATCATTCCCAATCAACAACAGTTATAAACTGAATGGAGGTGACATCGTTACATCTGGATATTATGAAGCGTATAATATAACAATGACAGATATGCCTCAAAACGGATTTCCTAAAATAGTGGATGCTGTCAACAATTATTTTGAAGTAAACAAATCAAATAATTACAACTTAAAACCAGCTTATCAATTATTAGTAGATGTAGGTTTAACCCGAAAAATAAATAATAATATTAATTATTATTTTGGAGGATATCTAAACTTCGGCCTTAATGATATAAATGAAACCGGCAACGTAAATATATGTACTCCGGATGGATACAGCAGTACAAGTAATAAGTTTAAGTTTGATTACAAGGGCATACAATCTTCCGCTCAGGTAAGCAAAGTACTACCAATATCATTTGGAGTTAAATTTGGAGTTTACTTTAGCATTAGCAAGAATACTAGTACCGAAGCTAGCAATAACGAAATTATCAATACTACTATTGATACAGATATGGATGGCGTACCTGATAATATAGATAAATGCCCAGATACAGATAAAAGTGCAATTGGATTTGTAGATAAAGATGGTTGCCCGCTTGACACAGATGGTGATGGTGTCCCCGATTATCTTGACAAATCTCCCAATACACCAAAAGGAGTTACTGTTGATGCCAACGGTAATCCTACAGATTCTGATTTGGATGGTGTCCCCGATTATTTGGATAAATGTCCTAATACTCCCAAAGAAGCAATTGGATTTGTAGATATAAATGGTTGTCCTCTTGATAGCGACAATGATGGAATACCAAATTATTTGGATAAATGCCCATCTATGTCAGGAATTCCAGCAAACAATGGTTGCCCTGAAATAAAACAGGAAGTAACAAAAAAATTCCAGGAAGCATTGAAGGGTATACAATTTGATAAGGCGAAGCATAAAATAAAACCAGCCTCATTTAAAATTTTGAATGACATAGCAGTTCTTCTTATTGCCAACCCAAGTTATCTTGTTGAAGTTCGTGGTCATACAGACAATATTGGACTAGCGCGCGACAATATAGTTATTTCCGAAGAACGAGCTCAAACCGTAGTAGAGTACTTAGTTGCAAAAGGAGTAAATGCAACCCGCATGACATCACATGGATATGGTGAAACTTTACCAATAGCAGATAATAATACGGCAGAAGGTAGATCGTTAAATCGCAGAGTCGAGTTTGTTGTTTCGTTCGAAAAGTAGCAGAAAAGTGTGTCGTCCTGATATGGCGCAACGTTACATCGATCATCAAAAGGAAAACTTTCAAAAAGATGTTGTATGGATTCTTTCTTTTCTTTCTGAAGCTGTTTGGGCTAAGCAACCTGTTCTTTTTGAATAATTTGTGTCATGACTTAAAACATTTTTAACTTCAGTCAAAGTTCCGATGAAAGATGTGGCTGAAAGTCTGGAATTAATAAAAAACCGCATAAATACTAGTTGCACTTCGGACGAAAATGATATAATTAATCCAATTCTAACAAAAGCTATCAGTATTATTCTTTCTGATGACCAGAAAATTTCTATTCCGGCAATGGATAATCATCTTTCACCTTTGGCACAGAATTATCTAGATCGTTTGTTGAAAGGAAAAAGAGAGAGTGCACTGGAACTCATTCTGAATCAGGCAAAAGCCGGTGTTCCGGTGAAGGAAATGTATGTGCAGGTTTTTCAACCGGTACAATATGAAATCGGCAGATTGTGGCAAACTAATAAAATCAGCGTTGCCCAGGAACATTACTGTACCGGTGCTACTCAGATTGTTATGTCGTAACTTTACCCTTATCTTTTTACCGGCGAAAAGAAAAGCCGTAAAATGGTCATGACTTGTGTGCCGGGCGAATTACACGAAATGGGCGCGCGCATGGTGACTGACTTCTTTGAAATGAATGGTTGGGACACGTACTATTTGGGAGCAAATATGCCTTCAGAATCGGTAGTTAAATATATTCTCGAAACGAAACCGCAATGTCTGGCCATATCAGCCACTATGACTTTTCACGTCAGCGCCGTTGAAGAATTGATTCGACTTATCAGAATGACACCCGGAATGCCTTCGGATTTGAAAATTATGGTCGGTGGTTATCCGTTTGAAGTGGCTGAAGGACTTTGGAAAAATGTGGGCGTCGATGGATTTGCCCAAAGTGCAACCGACGCTATTGAACTTGCTGAAAAATTGACTACTGCCTGAATATGAAAGAAATAAACGGAAAACGGTTTTCGGTTTTTTGTAATCCTGAAGGAACAATAACTCAAATTCTTCAGGATGAAAACCAATTCTTATCCTCATCGGCTGTAGGAAAAATACTATTTTCTTTAGTCGATCCGAGCGAGTTGGATTAAATTCTTAATTTTTTTCTGGAATTACAACGGGAAAAAACAGCCATTGGTTGGGAAATCAATGTCACTACCGAAAAGGGAGCTGAAACTTTCACTTTTTTTGGTGGAATTTTCGATGACTGCATTGGTATTGCAGCTGCTACTTCGAAAGATGGTGCTGTAAAATTATTTAATGAACTCCCCCGAATTAACAACGAACAGACTAATATTATCAGAACGTTAGCCAAAGAAAAGGAGAAAAATAGAACCAGAGAAGAACCTCCGGTTGCATATCACGAAGAACTTAGCCGATTGAACAACGATTTGGTAAATATGCAACGTGAATTATCGAAGAAAAACTGGGAACTCGACGAATTAAGTAAACTTAAAAACCACTTTTTGGGCATTGCAGCGCACGATTTGCGAAATCCGCTCGGAATAATAATGAGTTACAGCGATTTCCTGTTGGAAGATTTAGAGACTGAATTGTCGGCCGATCAAAAAAAAATGCTCCACACTATTCAGAATTCAAGTGAATTTATGCATCGGCTTTTGGAAGATCTGCTGAATATTACCGCCATTGAATCTGGTAAATTAAATTTAGATGTTCAACATGCAGATTTGCAGGCATTAGTTCAAAAAAACGTGGATTTTGAATGCCATTATATCAGCAAAAAAGAATATTGCCATTCAAGTTGAAGTTGAAGAGCACATTCCAACTGTAAATATCGATACCAACAAAATAGAACAAGTACTTAATAATTTGATTAGTAATGCCATTAAATTTTCTTTGCCCGACACGCTTGTTAAAGCAAAGTCATTAGCAATGAAAATGAAATATGTGTATATGTAACCGATTAGGGACAAGGAATTCCAATTAATGAACTGGAAAATATATTTAAATCCTTTCAGAAAACGAGCATTAAAGCTATCGGTGGCGAAAATTTACCGGATTGGGCTTGTCGATTGTGCGGAATATAATTCAGGGGCATGGAGGCAAAGTGTAGGTTCAAAGCAATGTTGCCGTAGGTTCAACTTTCAGTTTTTCAATTCCGATTAAATTTCAATGATTTTAAAATGTAAACTATTTAAAAAAGTGATTTTAAAATTCTGGTTGTTGATGACGATCCGGATTTACTCCTGATTTCAGAACATGTACTTAAAAAAGAAAATTACAATGTTAGTACAGCAAAGGATGGGCAAGAATGTTACAATGTCATTGAAACTGATAAACTGGACTTGTTGTTGGATGTCAATCTTCCTGATATGTCAGAAATAGAAATTTGTAAAAAATTAAAAAGTGATTCTGAATTGTCATCGATATTTATCATGTTGATTTAGGGGACAAAAACAGTGTCCGAAAATATTTCAGAAGGATTGGAGACCGATGCCGATGAGTCTTTAATAAAACCGTTGAAAGACAGGGAATTATTGGCAAGAGTCGAAGCTGCCAAAAGAATTATTTATGCCGAAAAAGCGTTGCATAAAAGTGAAGAAAAATATCATTTTATGTTTAATAACAATCCGCAGCCCATGTGGATTTACGACTTGGAAACACTCTCCATTCTCGAAGTAAATCAGACCGCTATCAATCATTACGGTTATTCCAGGGAAGAATTTTTATCGATGACCTTGAAAGATATTCGTCCTATCGAAGATTTACCGGCCTTAATAATAGATATTGAAAGAACTAAAAGCGGACATAATTCTTCAGGAGAATGGAAACATATCAAATAAAATGGCTAAATTATAATCGTTGAAATTACTGCTCAGTCAATCATTTATAACGAAAAACAAGCACGTCAGGTTTTAATTCTCGACATTACCGATCGAAAACGTGCTGAAGCACAATTAAAGAAATTCACGACTCATCTTCTAAATATTTACGAAGAAGAAAAGATACTTTTAGCAACTCAATTGGATAATGAACTTAGCCAGATTCTGGTAGTTCTGAAAATGGATATTGGTATGATAAAAAATAAGATTTTATCCGAAACTATTACTGCTGAATCGGAAGATTTGTTTTTAAAATTGGATCATGCTTACAACATTGTGGGAAGTTCTATTGATACTTCCATGAAGTTAATGAATGATCTGAGAAATGAAGTACTTTGTTTGGTTAGGCTAGTTGATGCGCTGAAATTGTATTCATCAGATTTTCAAGGTGAATTTAAGATAGATTGTTCTATGGCTACAATGAATCAAAAACTTTATATTGAAAAGAATACTGAAACATCCTTGTTCACAATAGTTCGTTAACCTTTATGTTAGTCTTATGATTATCAGATGGATATACGCCTACGCTATATGATACAAATCAAGAAAACAGGGAAGCAAGGTCGAACCACAACAAACGGAGCAAAAGTTGACCTTTCTTGTCGGGACAACAAACACTTCCGTATTGAAAAAGAAAACGTTGATTTGCGTATAAACACGGCTGTTGTTTGTGCCGTGGCTTTAAAACGTATTGTGAGAGTGGTTTTTGTCGAATTCCTTAAAAATGGAAAAACAACTGCCTCAAAAGTTTACTTCTCCACAAATATCGAGATGGAAGCAACAGAGATCCTTGAAATATATCAAACTCGTTTTCAAATTGAATTTGTATATCGTGATGCCAAGCAACACACAAGCCTAACTTCATGCCAAGCCCGAAACAAAGAAAAACTGGATTTTCATTTCAATATATCACTCACAGCGGTAAACGTTGCTAAGATTGTTCACTGGTATTCAATACCAATACATGAAAGAAAGTCATTCTCTCTTTCAGATATTAAAACCGTTAATCATAACACATTATTGTTGGAAAGATTTATTGAAATGTTTGCTATCAAACCTTACTTACTCAAAAATAACCAAAATGTCAAAGAGCTACTGTTATACGGCACTATCGCCGCTTAATATTAGTTAAAGATTACCAAACTATTGTTAATAATATGAATAATATAATGTCGTATTTGTTTGGTGCTATCATATAAAAAATGCTTAATTTATTAGTCCAATTCTCTTGCTTAAAAAAACAACTAAGTGTGTTAAACTATTGAGTGTTGAGTTATGGTTAATTGTAAAAATTACTACATCAAACTCTCAAATATTCTATTCTCGATGGCCTCAATATAAAAATAAAACTTCCATTATTTGGAATAAAAGTATTAATTATCAACCCAAAAGACTTTCTGAATGATAATGTAGTCATTTTCAAAGACGGCAAACTCTATTTAATATAAATAACCCATAGTATTTTTTACCATAAAGCCCATACACAATACGACATTTAAAGTTATTATATAAATATATATTTACCATTACAAATATTAATACACCGAATATATAATTTGTATCAGGGAAGAAAGAAAATTACAACCTGATTGTAGAACACATCCCCATATAGAACACATATGAAAAAAAATACATTATTATCAAAGAAAAGTAATGCCGCAAAAGCTATAAGCAAGAAACTATACTTTACGCTAGTTTTAATTCTATTTTCTGCAGTTTTCAATAATTTGAATGCGCAAGCAGTATTATACAGCGTTGGTAGCACTTCTATTTGTAATGGTTCAAACGCCTCTATAGCTGTAAATATTGATGCAGGATTTCAACCATACACGGTTGTTTATACTGATGGAACAAGCAATTTTACAGTGAATAATTATAAAAGTAATGATGCTGATGGTGATGACCCAATAATAGTTACACCATCATCAACTAAATCATATTCGCTAGTAAGTGTAAAATTCAACGGCGGACAAGACATACCATATGATGCTACACCTGTTACAATTAATGTAAACCCATTACCAACAGCCATTAATATAACTGTAAACCCTGCTTCTCCTGTTTGCCCTGGAGTAAATTTTACCATATCGGCTACTGCCACCAATGGTAGTACTTTTGAACTTTGGAACCAGGCAAATACAACTAAAATAGGTAATTTGCCTTACATTACATCAATTGCAGCCACAACCAACTATACAGTGCGAGCCATAAGTGCGTTTGGGTGTATAAGTACACAAGCATTAACTGTAAACATAGATAATGTAAAACCAACAATTACTTGTCCTGCTAATCAAAATTTAAGTACAAATTCTGCAAGTTGCAATGCTACTCTGCCCGATTTCAAGGCAAGCACAACTGTTAGCGATAACTGTACGGCTACAGGTTCAATTGTAAAAACACAAAGTCCAATAGCCGGAACAGTATTAACCGGAGGTCATAATTCCACGCAATTGGTTACCATGACAGCCACAGATGCGTCTGGTAATTCTCAAACTTGTACATTTACCGTAACAGTAAAAGATACAGAGCTTCCTGCCATAACAGGGTCTGCAGTGAGTGCCGGTAAAAACACAGACGCTGGTCAATGTTACTACACAGTGTCTGGAACTGAATTTGACCCCACAGTCACTTCAGACAATTGTGGAATACTGAACCGAACTTATAAAATAAATGCAGGATCAGAAGTTGGCACAAATGGAAGTACCTCACTAGCAAATGTACAACTGGCAAAAGGAGCCAATACTATAACATGGAAAGCCTATGATATTAATGGTAACAGCAATACATGGTCTTTTATAATTACCGTATCTGACAATCAAAACCCTACAATAACAAACTGTCCAAGCAATCGCGATTTAAATATGAGTGCTGCCCAATGTTCGGCCGTTTTACCCGATTATATTAGTTTGCTCTCAATTACTGCTACCGATAATTGTGGAGCTGGTTCTATTGTGCTCACGCAATCACCAGTCTCAGGAACTGTATTAAATGGCGGAAATAATTCAACACAGTTAGTAACCATTATAGCTACAGATTTAAGTGGAAAATTCAGCACATGTACGTTTACAGTTACAGTAAAAGATATTCAAACACCTGTCATTAACTGTCCCGCCAATGTTTCGCAAAACATTACCGCCGGACAATGCGGAGCTCTAGTTTCGTACACCGCACCTATAGGCACCGATAATTGTGCAGGTGCCAGCACTGTTAGAACTACAGGATTAGCTTCGGGGTCATTGTTTCCTGTAGGAGTAACAACAAACACCTTTGAAACAACAGATGCTGCTGGAAATAAATCGACATGTAGTTTTACTGTTACTATTATCGATAATGAGCCACCTACAATAAATTGTCCGGCTAATATTAATGTTGCAGCAACTACAGGCATTTGTGGCGCCATTATATCCTACTCCACATCTGTAGGTACAGATAATTGCGCTGGTGCTGTAACTGTTTTGAAAACCGGGTTAGCATCCGGATCTTTATTCCCCGTTGGAATCACTACCAACACCTATGAAGTAACAGATGCGTCGGGCAATAAGACTTCGTGCAGCTTTACTGTCACAGTAACTGACACCGAGCAACCTGTAATAACGGGTTGTCCAAGCAATATAATACAAGCCAATGATCCAAATCAATGCGGTGCCGTAGTAACATGGACAGAACCTACAGCTACTGATAATTGTACTTTGCCGGGCAACCTTGTTTGGACAAGATCCCATACACCAGGTTCAACATTTCCCGTAGGAGTTACTACTGTAACCTATACTAGCAAAGATGAATCGAACAATGTAAGCAATATATGTTCGTTTACTGTGACTGTTACAGATTCACAGAAACCAGTTATAGCCGGTTGTCCAAACAACATAACTAAAACCAGTGATGCAGGGTTATGCACTACTACCGTATCGTGGACAGAGCCAACTGCAACAGACAACTGTACCCCGGCAAATAGCCTAATTTGGACTAAATCACATACGCCAGGCTCATCTTTTCCTGTAGGAACTACCGCAGTAACATATACAGCTACAGATGCTGCCGGAAATATTAGTAATGTTTGCAGCTTCAATGTTACTGTTACCGACAATCAAAAACCGGTCATCAGTGGCTGTCCAACTAATATTTCGAAAAGTTCAGATGCAGGTCAATGTGGAGCATTAGTTAACTGGACTGAACCTAGTGCAACTGATAATTGTACATCCTCGGGAAGTATTACTTGGGTAAAATCTCATACTCCAGGTTCACTATTTCCAGTTGGTGTTACTACAGTTACCTACACAGCCAAAGACGTTTCAAACAATTCCAGCAATCCTTGCACATTTACTGTAACAGTAACAGACAATCTAGCTCCGGTAGCAATATGTAAAGCAGCCACAATCTATCTCAATGCATCGGGGGTAGTCATATTAACTGCTGATGATGTAAATAATGGTTCAACAGATAATTGTACTGCACAAGGCAGTTTGGTAATAAATTTAAGTAAGACCAATTTCAATTGTTCTAACAAAGGCTCTAATACGGTAGTAATGACTGTAAAAGATGCATCTGGAAATCAAAGCACATGCAATGCAACAGTAACTGTTGCAGACATTATAAAGCCAATAATTATCTCCACAACTACCACTGTAAACTCCTCCAAAAACTTTGATCCCGGCTTGTGTTACTATCTGGTAAAAGGTTCGGAATTCGACCCTACAGTTACTGATAATTGTACAGGAGTTACTCTTTTGTATTCAATAACCGGAGCCACTACATTGAGCGGTACTGGCTCACTAGCCGGTATACATTTAAACAAAGGTGCAAACGAAATAACCTGGACTGCTACTGATGCCAGCTCCAATACGGCACTAACACCATTAGTATTTACCAAAACAATAATCGACAACCAAGCACCTACTATTTCGAGTATTGGTAACCAAACAAAAAACACCAATGTAGGTTGTGGTTATCAGGTATTGGGAACTGAATTTGATGCTACATTTACCGACAACTGCGGCATCCCAACAGTCACATACACTATTAACTCCGATGCACCAGTTACGTCAAACACGCTGGCCGGTGTGATAATCCCTACGGGCTCAAACAATGTGGTTTGGTCAGTAACCGACGGTACAAATACCCGTACAAGTAGTTTTAGAGTAACTGTTATTGATGATGACTTGCCTACAATTGAACAACTAAGCAATATCAGTGTAAACATATCTAGTGGATGTGGTGCAACAGTAACTTGGACCGATCCAACATACGCTGATAACTGCGCTGTAACTGTTTTTGGACAAGTAACAGGCTCACCAAGTGGCAGTACATTTCCGGTCGGAACAACACTTATCAGATACAGAGCTCAAGATGCTGCAGGAAACACCACGTACATGAGCTTTAATGTTGTAGTTGAAGATTTAACTCCACCAGTATTAGCATGTCCATCAGGTAGCTCCATAGGAAGCCCATTTCAACGAGATGCAGCGGCAAACGTTTGCTTCTATACGGTAGTAGGAACAGAGTTTGATGCAACCACCACAGATGGATGTGCCGTTGCAGCAATAAATTCATTCGACGGTACAAATACACTTGCTGGTAAACAGATACCGGCAGGTAACCATACTATTACATGGACAGCTACTGACGGATCTAATAATGTATCTACATGTACAATTTATATTAAAGTAAACGACACCCAAAATCCAATATTTACACAAGCTACTGGTAATTTTCCAAGAAATACAGACCCTGGCAAATGCTATTTCACCGTGCCTGGCACTGAATTCGATTTAAGAAATGCTGCTGACAACTGTAGCACACTTCCGACAAGCTATGTAATTTCCAAAAACGGGACTACACTATTTACCGGCTCAAATTCACTGGCAGGATTGCAATTACCCAAAGATGCAACAAACGACTATTCGGTAATATGGACTTTATCCGATGTGAATGGAAACTCTGTAGTATCAACACCTATTACTATAAGGGTAACAGACAATCAAGCACCAATATTTGTATGTTATGGAAATGAAAATAGACAAATTCCTATAGGAATGTGCAAGTATACCGTTTCGGGAACCGAGTTTGATGCAAAAAATATAACAGATAATTGTGATAATGCGTTTACAATATCCTACAAACTGGACGGAGTAGACGGCATTGGACAATCGCTGGCAGGAGCAGAATTAGCTGGTGGAGTTCACTCCGTTATATGGACTGTTACTGATCAATCGGGTAATTCAACCAACTGTTCATTTAATATAACCATCAAAGACTTAGTTTCACCTACCATTTCTACCATTGCAGACCAAATTAGAATAGCACCATCAAACGCATGTAAATATTTAGCAGTAGGAACTGAATTTGACCCGACAGTAACAGACAACTGCCCTTCAGTTACATTAATCAACAATCAAAACAACTTATCAACTCTGGCTGGTTTTGAATTTCCTGTTGGGAAAACTGTAGTTGTATGGACAGCCACTGATGCTTCGGGCAATGTAACTACAAAACAATTTCAAGTTACAATTAATGATATTACAGCGCCTAGTTTCGATTTAGTAGCAACTGTTAGTAAGTATGCAGCCAGTTCAAGTTGCAATTATACAGCCGTTGGAACCGAATTTGACCCTCAAAATATTATAGATAATTGCACAAGTAGTAATTACACCATTATCAACAATTATAACAATTACAGATCATTAGAGTTTGAGCAATTTCCAATAGGTACTACAAATGTAGAATGGAGCGTAAAAGATAATTATGGTAATGAGCTAAAGAAAACGATTGCAATTACTGTTGCTGACAATCTTGCACCGGTTATTAACTGTCCATCTAGCGCATACTCCCGCGTATACGATCAAGGCAAAACCTATTATACTATAGGCGCAAATGAATTTAAACCTGTAGTTACAGATAACTGTACGGTTACATCTTATACCAATAGTTACAATAGCACCTCTACGTTAAATAATGTTCAACTTCCAGTAGGAACACACAACATCGTATGGATTGCACTTGACGCTGCCGGAAATTCGAGCGTATGTACGGTTACAGTTAATGTAGTAACCGACCTATACCCTTCGGTAACCTGTGTTGGCGATCAATCTAAAAACAATAGTTTAGGAACATGTGGTTATACAGTGGTAGGCAATGAGTTTAATGCCACTTCCACTACTCCGGGTGCAACGCTTACATTTACAAGTACGCCAGTATTGGGAACAAAACCCAATTCACCAAATTCGTTAGCCGGAGCGGTATTCCCGGTGGGGACTACTTTGGTATCTTGGACTGCAAAACAAACGATAAACGGAACGCTTTATAGCAACGATTGCAGCTTTTATGTATTTGTAGCAGACAACGAAGCGCCGGTAATTACTCCTCAAGCAAACATAAATACTACTACAAATTCCGATTGTTATGCAACAAGCGTAAACCTCGGCACACCAACAAGAACTGATAATTGTGGAGTGGCCTCATATATAAACAATGCACCTAACTCCTATCCTATTGGTACAACAAATGTAATATGGTGGATTCAGGACATCCATGGCAATACATCAACTGCAACGCAAACTGTTACTGTTGTAGACAACACTGCACCATTTATTAGCTGCCCTACATCGCTATGCCGACAAGAAGATAATGGCAAATCATATTACACTGTCAATGGACATGAATTTGATCCTTATGGCGTATGGGATTGTTCTGGAATTAAAAGTGTAACTAACAATATTAATGGTCTAAGCACATTAGCAGGAGATCAAATCCCAACAGGGGTAACTTCTGTTACATGGATCATAACAGATAATGTTCTGCCAGTACCAAACATTTCTACTTGCACCATTCCTATAACAATAAACAGTGTAAATCCTCCAGCGGTAACTTGTAGAGGAAATGCAACTGTAAATACCGATGCAGGAGTTTGTACCTATACTGTACAAAATGCCTCATTTGATGTCACATCAACATCATCGCCTGTATTGACTCATAATATTCAAACTACAGATTCGGGCTTAACTCCTTATGCTCCATCTTCAACGACTTTACAAGGTGCAATTTTTCCAAAGGGCACAACTAATATCGTATGGACTGCAACCGAAGGTGCAAATACAAACACTTGCTGTAACTTTAATATTTACGTTGTAGACAATCAAGCACCTACAGTAAGCTGGCCTGGTGATATTACCCAAAGTGTAGATGCCGGTAATTGCACTGCCAATGTAACACTGAATCCACCAACTGCTACTGATAACTGTGATGCATCAGCTGCTATCACTTATACAAGAACTCCAAGTGGCAGCAACTTCGCAATTGGTACTACAAATGTTTATTGGACTGCTTATGACATACGCGGAAATCAATTATCGCACACACAAACTGTAACTATAACGGATAATATCGCTCCGGTAATTACATGCCCTGGCACAACATTTTACAGGCAAGTGAATACAACCAATGGATTAAATTATTCGATAATTGGAAATGAATTTACACCCCCGGTTACCGAAAACTGCACCCTTTCTTCATACACAAATAATAAAACGAATACCGGATATTTGAATGGAACATTACTCGGTATAGGCGACCATGTAATTACATGGACTGCAAAAGATCAAAACAACAATCAAGATGTATGCACAGAAAACATTGCCGTTGTAGAATCTTTCCAGCCCAAAATAGCTTGCGCAGGAAATACAACTCAAAATACAGCTTCGAATAGTTGTAACTATACAGTTTCGGGAACTAGTTTAGATGCCATATTCATATCAACGACTACTATCCTCGGAAGAACGCTAATACATGACTATAGCGCGGCACCCGGAAACACAACACTTGATGGCGCGGCTTTTCCGAAAGGAACTACCACAGTAACATGGACAGCAAAACAAACCATTGGTGGTACAGAATATACCAGCACTTGCAGTCAGCAAATAGTGATTACAGATATTACAGCACCGGTAATTGACCCTGCTTTTGCAAATGTGGTGTTAAATATAGACCCTAATACTTGTACTAAAACCACAACATTAACACCGCCTACGGCAACTGACAATTGCACTGCATCTGGAAACATAACAATTACCAGTAATGCCCCTGCAACATTTATATTGGGAACAACAAACGTTCGTTGGGTAATAACTGACGAAAGTGGCAATTCAATTATTCACAACCAAACAGTTACTGTAAATGATAATGAGGGGCCGGTGATAACAGGATGTCCAGGCACTTTAACGGCACAATCGAGTGGAACAGACTGTAAAGCTTACGTTACATGGCCACCATTAATTGCAACTGATGCTTGTAGTGGAGTGCAAAGCTTTACATCTACACATTCGCCCGGTAGTTTATTTAGTATTGGCACTACAGAAGTAACGTACACAGCTATAGACAAAAAAGGAAATTCATCAATTTGCAAATTCAATGTAGTTGTAAATGATATTCCCCCAACTATATCATGTGTTAGTAACAAAACACGAAATACAAACTCTGGAACTTGCTCATATAAAGTTTTGGGAAATGAATTTGACCCAACAGCTTATGCTGATAATTGCGGCATTCCTACTTTAACCTGGAGTTTTACTGATGCTGAAACAAGCTTCACCAGAACTGGTATCAATACACTTTCGGGTGTTGATATTCCTAGAGGTCATGGAACGGGCGCAACTGGAAAAACAACAATTACGTGGACAGCTACCGACGGTAGTGCTAACGCCACATCATGTTCGTTTGATGTAACAATTGAAGATCATGAAGCACCAATCATAACTGTTCCAGGTAATCAGACCCGCAGTACTGACACTAACAAGAATTATTACACTGTAAAAGCAGGAGAATTTGATGATGTAACCGCAATAGATAATTGTGGAATTGTTACAAAATTAGAAAATGTACTACGTGTGCCCTCACTAGCAGGTATTCAACTTCACTTAGGAGAGAACACAATAAAATGGTTTGCCGAAGACGACAAAGGAAATCGTAGTGAGGCTCTCTTTTATGCATATGTACAAGATACCGAAAAACCAAGATTAATAACAGCCCCTCAAAATATTACAGTAAATACGCTAAGCGGATGTAGTGCAGCCGTAAGTTACACTCCTCCAGTAATTGAAGACAATGTTACACTTGTTGGGAATTTAGTTACCACCATTTCTCCTAACTATGCAGTCTCAGGCTATGTGTTTCCTGTTGGAGTTACTCCAGTAACTTATTCGGTAACTGATGAAGTTGGAAACTCATTTGTATATGCATTTGATGTAACAGTAGTGGATAATATTCCACCCACAATAACTTGCAAAACAGGTTCTCCATTTAGTAGAAATACAAATACAGACAAATCAACATATACAACAGTAGGAAACGAATTTGACCCAAGTTCTTATATTGACAATTGTTCTGTTACTCTAAAAAACAGTAAAACAAATACAGCCACATTGTCAGGAGCAGTGTTCCCTGTAGGTACAAGCACGATAACCTGGACTGCAACAGATGCTAGTAATAACACTGCAACATGTATTACTGAGGTAATTGTTTCGGATATACAACTTCCTACAATTTCTAATTGTCCATCGGCAACAGTTACAAAAATTGCAGAAGCCAGCAAATGTTACTATTTAGTTCCAGGTTCGGAATATGACCCTTATGGATTTTCGGATAATCATGGATTACAAAAACTAACTTACTCTATTAATGGAGGAGCGGAAGTAGGAAGTAATTTATCTACTTCGCTAGTAGGACAACAAATTCCGGTTGGAATAACCACCGTAAATTGGAAGTTATACGATTTAAGCGGAAACATAAACGCAAGTTGTATAAGCACCTTTACAGTTAATGATTTAGAGCCTCCAACCGTATTGACAGTTGCAAAACAAACACGTACCACAGACAATGGAGTAAATTATTATACCGCAACAAGCCCTGCTGACAACAATTGGAATCCGTCAGTATCAGATAACTGTGCTGTCGATAAATTTACTTACTCCATTGATGGTGGAACTGAAGTAGGAACAAACACTACTACCACAATTATCGGAGAGAAATTTACTGTAGGCACTCATACTGTAACCTGGACTGCAACCGATGTGCATGGCAACACCAACACTGGAAATTATCAGGTGGTGGTTGAAGATAATGAAATTCCAACGGTTGTTTGCAATCCGCAAACAATACAATTGGATGCCACAGGAAACTATAGCCTTACTAATGCAGATATAGCTGCAATTGGATTAGGATCTACAGATCCAAATGGTCCAATAACACTAGCAGTATCACCAAACACATTCGATTGTACAAATATTGGCAACAACACTGTTACACTCACTGTAATTGATGCGTCTGGAAATTCGGCCACTTGCAATACGATTTTAAAGGTTGAAGATAAAATTGCTCCAATAGCTAAATGCAAAGCACTTACAATAAACCTGAACGCCATTGGATCAGCTACAATACTAGCTGAAGATATAAATGACGGTTCGACGGATGCATGTGGTATAGCAAATGTTACTGCCAGCAAAACAAGTTTTGATTGTAGCAATATTGGATCAAACAATGTAACTTTGACTGTCACTGACAATAATGGCAATTCTTCAACTTGCAATACAACTGTAACTATTATTGACGATATTATCCCTACAGCAGTATGTAAAGACATCACTGTTTATCTTGATGGAACAGGCAATAAAACCATTAACGGGATTGACATTGATAATGGGTCGTATGACAACTGTTCTGGAGTGTTAACATTCACTGCAACGCCAAACACTTTCGATTGTAGTAAAACGGGTGCAAATACTGTAAAATTAAGAGTAACAGACTCTGCCGGCAACTTCAGCGAATGCAATGCTGTAGTAACGGTAATAGATAACACTCCACCAACTGCCATTTGCAAAAATATTACTGTACAACTTGATGCTAGTGGAAATGCAACTATCAATGCAGCACAGATTGATAATTGGTCGAATGATATATGCGGAATAAAGTCATTAAGCATTGACAAAACAACACTTAACTGTAGTAATATAGGGTCTAATCCACTAACAAACACTGTTACTCTAACGGTGACTGACAACAACGACAATACTGCAACTTGCACATCTGTAGTAACTGTAGAGGATAAAATTAACCCTACAATAACATGCACTACCAACAAAATAGTTAGTACCGACAATAACCAATGTACATATACTCATAGTGGCACTTCATGGAATGCTACCGCGTCCGACGGCTGCTCCACTATTGCGAGCCTAAGCTATGCGTTAACGGGAGCTACAAGTGGAACTGGAACTTCGTTAAATGGAGTAACTTTCAATAAAGGCACAACTACCGTTACCTGGACAGCTGTTGATGGGTCTGGCAATTCAGTAATTTGTTCAAACACAGTAACCGTAAACGATACACAGCTGCCAAACGCAGTTTGCAAACCGGCAACAGTACAATTAAATGCATCTGGTAATGCTTCAATAGTAGTTGCAGATATTGATGGTGGTTCTACAGATAATTGTGGAATTCAAAGCATATCGGCCAACCCAACTAACTTTGGCTGTGGAAATTTAGGTGCAAATACCGTTGTACTAACTGTAACTGACTTAAGTGGAAACGTAAGTACGTGTGATGCAACCGTCACTGTTCAAGACTTAATCAATCCGGTTGCTGCTTGTACTCCACTAACCATACAGTTAAACTCAAGCGGCACCTATACTTTATCCCCAGCCAATATCAATACCATGACTGCCGGCTCTACCGATAATTGTAGCATTGTGACAAGAGCTGTTTCTCCAAATACATTCAACTGTTCAAACGTTGCAACACCAGTAAATGTAACAGTTACAGTAACTGATGCCGCAGGTCGAACCAACATCTGCAACACCACCGTAACAGTTGAGGATAAAATTGCACCAGTTGCCAACTGTAAAAACATTAGCGTAGCCTTGGATGCCTCTGGAAATGCAACTATAACAGCTTCGCAAATAGACAACGGATCGAGCGATGCTTGTGGTATTCAAAGTTTAGCAGCAAGCAAAACTAGCTTCTCTTGTGTTGACAAAGGACCCAACAGCGTTACATTAACTGTTACTGATATTAATGGAAATATATCCACCTGCAATGCAACAGTAACTATTCTTGATAATGCCAAACCTACATTTACCCTTTGCCCAGCTAACAAAATAGTAAGCACAGCTACTGGCCTTTGTACTTATACCCAAAATGATACTGGTTGGGATGCCACAGCAAATGACAATTGTGGTGTAACAGCATTGAATTATGTATTAACAGGAGCTACAACAGGAACAAATACAACCCTGAATGGCATCACCTTTAACAAAGGTATTACTACAGTGACATGGACTGCCAAAGATGCTTCTAACAATACACAAACATGCGTATTTACTGTAACTGTAAATGATACTGAAAATCCGGTGGCAATATGCAAACCGGCCACTGTACAACTAGATAGAACGGGGAATATAACTGTGTTGCCGGGATTAATCGACAATGCATCAACGGATAATTGCGGACCGCTTACTTATCAACTTTCTAAAGACAACACAACATTTAGCAATTCGCTAATATACAATTGCAGCGAAGTTGCAGCAAATACAATTTATTTAAAAGTAACGGATGCATCCGGAAACACAAATCTTTGTTCAAACACATTAACTGTAGAGGACAATCAAGGACCAACACTTGATGACCTAACTACAAGATTGGTTAATGTTGGATCGGGAGTGTGTACTTATACACATTCCGGCACAAGCTGGGATGTAACCGACAATTGCGGCACAATAAATTCAATGATATACACGCTAACTGGTGCAACAACCGGAAGTGGTAGCTCATTAGCCAATGTTGTATTCAATAAAGGAACCACACACGTTAGCTGGGATGCAACAGATAGTCATCTTAATAATAAAATTACTGAATTTGATGTAACCGTTGCCGATAACCAAAAGCCAGCTATAAGTTGTGCCGGTAATATTACACAGGATGTAGCTACTAATGGTGATGTTAGCGCATCTGTCATTGGTATTGGGCTCCCAACTTATGCTGATAATTGCGGTGTGACTAAGTTAACCTACGCATTGTCAGGAGCTACAGTTCTAGCCGTACAAGCTTCTGGAATCAATACATTGAATAGTGGAACATTCAACGTAGGTACTACTACTGTAACGTATGTTGCATACGATGCTGCGAACAATTCCGAAACTTGTTCATTTACCATTACGATAAACGCTTTAGGTGGAGCAATTGTAAAAAATAAAACTTCAATAATTACTACAGAAGACTTGGGCTACGAAGATTTTACAGTTGCATTGGGAACTCCTCCAACCGGCACAGTAGTAATCAATGTTAGCAGTGATGATCCTACGGAAGGTACTCCATCTGTATCACAACTGACATTTAATGCCAGCAATTGGAACATTCCTCAAACAGTTAGAGTGACAGGAGTAAACGATGATGTCGATGATGACGATATTAATTATAATATTAATCTTGCAATAAACAAAGCATCCACCGATGATGCTTCCGGATTTGAAAATGCTGCTGCTACAAATGTGGCCGCAGTAAATATAGATAACGACGTGGCAGGTGTAACAGTTTCTACAATTAGTAGACCTACCACCGAAAATCTCGGAACTGCTACATTTACCATGAAATTAAATACTCAACCCGTAAACGATGTTGTGTTTACACTTTCAAGTTCCGACTTAACCGAAGGTGATGTGACTAGCCCAAAAACCATCACGTTTACTCCAGCTAACTGGAATGTAAATCAAACGATAACAGTTACCGGAATTGACGACCCGATAGTAGATGGCACAGTTGCCTATACTATTATAACAAGTAATGCAACTTCAGTTGATCCGAAGTATTCAAATCTGCTTGCACCGGATGTAGCTATTACAAATACCGATAATGATGTAGCCGGTGTAACAGTTACACCTCTAACACTTAACACTAGCGAGTCAGGTACTCAAGCCACATTTACAGTTGTGCTAACAAGTAAACCAGCCACAGATGCGTTGAATTATGACGTGTATGTTGATTTGGTAAGCAAGAATCCAGCCGAAGGAACTATTGATAAAAACCAACTCCATTTTACAGCGGCTGATTGGAACATACCACAAACAGTGACAGTAACCGGTGTTGATGATATTGTGGTGGATGGAAGTATTTCGTATCTAATTGAAAATACCATTAACACTGGACTGACAACAGATGTAAATTACACCCCACTAAACCCTGCCGATGTAACAGTTATAAATGCTGATAATGATGCAGCTACATTAGCGATTGATAACGTTACTCAATTAGAAGGAAATACGGGAACATCCAATTTTGTATTTACAGTAACACATTCCGGTGCTCAGGTTATTGGAGGTTACAATGTTACATGGTATACTCAAAATGGTACGGCGCCTGCGGCAAGTTCTCCTAGCGATTATACAGGTGCGGGAGGAACGTTGACTTTCACTGGAGCAATTGGAGAAATACAGACTATTAGCATTGCGGTAAATGGCGAAACGAAAGTTGAACCAAACGAAACCTTTAAAGTTGTATTAAATACCATTGGAGCAGCAGGTAAAAATGTAACCATCCCTGCTATAGGCAAAACTGGTATTGGCACTATAACAAACGATGATGGAGCAATATTTTCAATTGACAATCCTAGTATTACTGAGGGAGATAGTGGCACAAAAAACCTCAATTTCACAGTGACATTGAGCGAAGCTATTGAAGCCACTAACCCAATTACTATTGATTATGCTACTAGTAACGGATCTGCATTAAGTACCGAAGATTATGTGTCAAAAACAGGCACTTTAAGTTTTACGGGTACAAAAGGTGAAACTAAAACCATTTCAATAACCATAAATGGTGATACCAAGATGGAATTGTCTGAGAACTTCAATGTTACTTTAAGCAATATACAATCAATCGGAATGCCGGCGCCTATTCTTGCCGCCATTACTGTGCCAAGTCCCGTTGGAGTAGGTACTATAACCAACGATGATGCCGCTACAGTAAGTATAAACAGCATTAGTCAAAACGAAGGGAATGGTGGAACAACAAATTATGTGTACACCGTTACTCTTTCAAACCCTTCGGATGCGGAAGTGAAAGTTGATTATACGACTTCGGATGGTACTGCAACAACTGCCGACAACGATTATAGTTACACCAGTGGCACATTAACTTTTTCATCGAATGAGACTACTAAAACTTTTACCGTAGTCACTACGGCCGATACTAAAGTTGAACTAAACGAAACATTCAATGTGGGTTTAAGTAATCTGATTGTAAATGGAAGAAATATAATTCTAGGAACTTCTACTGGCACAGGCACATTGGTGAATGATGATGCAGCAACTCTATCCATCGATGATCCTATAATAACAGAAGGAGACAGTGGCTCAAAAACATTGAGATTTACTGTTACGCATAGTGGAAACAGCACCGATCAGCCATTTACAGTAGATTATACTACAGCCAATGGGACTGCCACGACTGCCGATGGTGATTATGTAGCAAAAACAGGAACACTTAATTTTAGTGGAACAACGGGCGAAGTGCAATACATCGACATTACGGTTAATGGCGACACAAAAGTAGAGCTGAACGAAAACTTTACAGTTAATCTTACCAACATTCAAGCCTCGGGCAGAAATGTGACCTTTACCGATGCAAGTGGACTGGGAACAATTACTAACGATGATGCGGCTACAGTAAGTATAAACAATGTAACTGCCAATGAAGGAAATAGTGGGAACACAACATTTGCCTTTACAGTTACACTTTCAAATCCATCGGATGCAAATGTGACATTCAATTATGCCACTGCCAATGGAACTGCTACTACAGTCGATAATGATTATACAGCTACTAGTGGCCCATTAACCTTTGCCCCGGGCGAAACTACAAAAACGATAAATGTAACCGTGAAAGGAGATCTAAAAGTTGAACTTGACGAGACATTTACTGTCTTGTTAAGTGCCTTGAATGCAAATACACGGAATATTGCATTTGGAGCTACAACGGGCACTGGTACAATAACAAATGATGATGCTGCCACTGTGAATATTGTGAGTACAGTAGCAAACAATGAAACGAATTCAGGGACTACAAACTTTACATTTACTGTTGCCTTAACGAATTCATTGGATGTTGCCACAACAGTGAATTTTACTACCTCAGATGGCACTGCTACTGTTGGAGATAATGACTATACTGCCAACAGTGGTACAGTAACATTCCCTGCCAATACCACATCGCAAACAATAACTGTAGTAGTAAAAGGCGATACGAAAGTGGAGCTTAATGAAACATTTAGTGTAACAATTAGTAATCCGAGTGCAAGCGGTAGAAATATCTCGTTAGGTACAACAACAAGTACTGGTACGATTACAAATGACGACGCAGCAGTTATCTCTATTACCGGATTCACGGTTAACGAATCTGCCGGTACAGCAAATTACACTATCACTTTAGACAAAACTGTTCAAGATCCATTTACAGTCGATTTTACAACGTCAAACAACACAGCCATTGCCGGTTCTGATTACACAACTGTGAGTCCGACAACCCTTAATTTTGGTGGGGCTAATCCGCTTTCTCAAACAGTATCTGTTTCAATTTTGAATGACAATATTGTTGAACCAACAGAAACATTGTATGGTACAATCAGCAATAAAGTTGACCTTAAAAGCCAAAGTGTAACATTTACTGGTGGTGGAGCATCAACACAGGCCACCGGAACGATTACTGACGACGATGTTGCCTCACTGGCTATCAACGATATGACGGTAAATGAAACTGATGGTACAGCTACATTCACTGTAACTCTAACCGGAAATGTACAGGGAAGCTTTACGGTAGATTATGCTACAGCCAATAATACAGCTTTATCACCATCTGATTATACTGCTATTTCATCAACGACTCTTACTTTCGGCGGTATCAATAGTAATACACAAACTTTTGATGTGAATATTGCTAATGATAACATTGCAGAAGCTACAGAAAAATTCTTGATTAATCTGACTGGTCTGAACACAAATAGTCAAACGGGAGTTAGCATTTCGGATAATCAAGGAGAGGGAACTATTACCGATAATGATGTGGTTCATTTAGCATTGCATGGCTTTACAGTGACCGAAACCGATGGAACTCAAACTGAAAATTTCTATGTGAGTCAGGATATCGCCACACAATCGGCCATAACTGTACTATTCTCAACTGCCGATGGTACTGCTAAAACATCTAGTGATTATACGGCACAATCGGGAGTAACTGTTACATTACCCACAGCTTCCACAGCGGATGTAAATGTTAGTGCAACAACCATTGCTGGCGATTTAATTGCTGAGCCATCCGAAACCTTTACGGGTACAATCATAGCCGGTACGCTGAATGGTCAACAAGTAGTGATAGATACACCTACTGCAACATCTACTATTACCGATAATGATGCTTACACAATTAGTTTAGCAGGATTCACGGTAGCAGAAACAGAAGCTACACAATCACAAAACTTTGTAGCTACAATGTCAGGTGTGGCTCAATCGGATGTTGTATTGACTTTCAATACAACAAATGGTTCGGCTGTAGAAACAGACTTTACGGCTGTAAGCAGCTTTACGGCAACAATTCCTGCGGGACAGACTTCTGTAAATATACCGGTGTCTATTTTGGGTGATGCGATTGCAGAGGCTACGGAAACCTTCACCGGAACAATCTCCATTAGCAATGCCAACGGTCAACAAATAACGGTGGGTGCTGGAACTGCAACATCTACTATTACCGATAATGATGCTTACACAATTAGTTTAGCAGGATTCACGGTAGCAGAAACAGAAGCTACACAATCACAAAACTTTGTAGCTACAATGTCAGG
>Ga0209123_1001230_pt1 | contig 26321 bp, 24 predicted proteins | sample BarGraIncu00431A_FD_184500 | JGI IMG/M metagenome (GOLD analysis project Ga0209123, IMG submission 184500) | Arctic peat soil microbial communities from Barrow, Alaska, USA - Barrow Graham LP Incubations 004-31A (SPAdes) (version 2) | ecosystem: Environmental > Terrestrial > Soil > Wetlands >...
CCAACAGAAGAGCCGGGGGTCCACCACCTGCGACGCCTCGTGCACACCGTCAGGCTGGAAGCGCGACACCGGGTCAGGACGGACCGGACCGGCACCAGGTTTATAAAAATAGCGGTCTCCGTCGACTACCCCGGGGACCGTCCCTGAAAAATACCCTTTTTCCTCTTGCTGTAGCGGGTACGTGCCCGCCACCTTACCCGAAACAATGTGCACTGCTACCGTCTCCACCTTGGGAGCCCAGACCCTGAAGCGGGTTCCTCCGCCCTCGGGGGCCGGGTTCGCTCCAAGATTAAACTGCCACGTAGCTGCTTCCATGCGCCACCTCCGAATGACCCAATCGGTTCGCACCTGCACCGAAAAAGCATTATTAAACATACTTTACCATCACTTCATGTCAATGAGCCAGCACTAACAAAAGGCCAACCATGAGTTGTGCTAGAGGCGCTGTTAATCACGTTATTTAATGTACTTACAAAATCACCCCCCCCCTTGTCCCCTGGGCCCTTGAACCGTTGTCATCATTGACAACCATAGCTGCTGTGATAATTGTTCGGGATGGGAAGCGGATATCTGCCCCCCTCGGGAGTGCCCTATGAAAGGCTCGGCAAAAAAAGTCCTCCTGGCCGCCATGGCTGCCAATCTCCTCATCGCAACCATAAAGTTCCTTGCCGCCTGGTTCACGGGGAGCTCCGCCATCCTCTCAGAAGGTATCCATTCACTGGTTGACACCGGCAACCAGGTCCTCATGTTCCACGGGCAGCACCGGGCTGCACTCCTAGCCGACGAGGAGTTTCCCTTCGGTCATGGCAAAGAGATCTACTTCTGGAGCTTTGTCGTCTCCATACTGGTTTTTTCTGTCGGCGCCGGCCTTTCGCTCTTCGAGGGGATCAGCCATCTGATTCAGCCCAACGAAATCCAAAACATCCGCATCAACTACCTGATCATCGCCTTGGCTTTGCTCTTCGAGGGAATTTCCTGGGTCATATCGGTTCGGGAGTTCGCCAAGGAGAAGGCGCCCCAGCACAGCTTCCTGCAGGCGATCCGCAAAGGGAAGGACCCGACGCTCTTCCTCGTTGTGCTGGAGGATTCGGCGGCCCTGCTCGGTTTACTGGTCGCGCTAGCGGGAATCTTCCTTGCCAGCCAGACCGGGGTCCCCCACTTTGACGGGGCGGCATCGATCATCATCGGCCTGATTTTGGGTGGGACGGCGATCGTCATTGCGCTGGAAACCAAGGGTCTTTTGGTCGGAGAGGCCGCCCTTAAGGAGGTGGTGCAGGCAATCCGGGAGATCGTCACCGGGGGCGAGCATGTCGAGCACGTGAATGAGGTGCTGACCCTGCACATGGGGCCCGAGTACATCGTAGCCACCATCAGCCTTGATTTTGTCGATGAAGTGTCGGCGGGCGAGATTGAGCGCACCGTACAGGTGCTGGAGTTGGAAATCAGACGGAGGGTTCCGGAGGTGAAGAAGGTGTTTATCGAGGCAGAGGCCTGGCGCAGGCCGAAAGGGAAAAAAGCATTGGATTAAGAGTAAACCGCGCACTCAGCCTGAAAGGGAGGCAGGGGGGCAACCGACGTTACGCCCCCCCTGCCAGCCTCCCCGTGATCACTTACAATCATCCACCCAAAGGCACTTATCCTGCCCGCACTCCGCTGCCGCACCTGTTTCGAAGCATTCGGTATTTTGCTCTTTCTTCTGTATGGCACGGATAAGTTCCGCCTTCGTCATTTTCCGCACCGGTATTTCCAGCCTCTGAGCAATTTCTTTAATTTCCTGAAGTTTCATATTTTTTTCTCCTTTGTTAGTGTGCTCACTCGGCAGGGCCCTCAGGCAACCGGTGCCTGCGTCAGGAGAGCAGCGCGTACCATTGACATGGTTTAATAACATAATGCCAATGCACCCCATTGTCAATTCCAATAAGCTTCTAACTTTAGCTCAGGTCGAACGACACGAAGCACCATAACGCCCCTGGCCTCCCACTAAGTGGGAATCAGTCGTCACAAGCATCGTGATTAGCGCTGGCCTTCAGCCAGAAGCATAAGCGACCTCGTGTATCTTGCGCCACCTGAAGACGACCCCACGGGTTTTGTCTGAATGTCCAACGCATAACAAAGATAAAAGTTGTGAGTTTTATCGATTCGGCCGATTGCCATCAACGGACTACTTACCTGCCGAAACATTGCCGGGGCGAATAATGATTCACCCCTACTGTGGTGACATAGTGGCCCCTTCTCTCGAGCTGGCGGGATATCAGCGAAAAACCACCCAGTGCCAGCCAGACCACTGTGATGCCGTCCCGTTGCGGTAAGCTTAGTGTAGTAAGCGACTTCACCTGGGAAGGGAGCGCCTTCGCTATGAGCCTGGACGAATATAAAAAGAAAAGGGACCTGGAGAAAACTCCTGAGCCTTCCGGGAAACTGAAGGGGGGCGGCAAGGTTTTGAGGTTCGTGGTGCAAAAGCACGCAGCCTCGCATCTGCACTACGATTTCAGGATCGAAATGGACGGTGTCCTGAAGAGCTGGGCGGTACCCAAGGGCCCCTCGCTGGATCCTGCCGTGAAGCGTCTGGCGATGATGGTAGAGGACCATCCCTATGACTACCGCACTTTCGAAGGGACTATTCCCAAGGGTAATTACGGGGCGGGTGAAGTCATCGTTTGGGACGAGGGGACCTATCATGCCCCGGGGACCAGCGACAGCCAGGAAAGCGAAAAGCTGCTGCGCGCCGGGCTCTACAAAGGCGACTTGAAGTTCATACTTGAGGGACACAAGCTGAAGGGGGAATTCGCCCTGGTCAAGATCAAGGCCGACAAGGACAACTCCTGGCTGCTGCTGAAAAAAAAAGACCAATGGGCCAGTTCAGATGACGTCACCCGCGATAACCGTTCGGTCCTAAGTGACGCTGAACTCGGCGATGTGAGAGCCGGCAAAAGCGAGACGCGGGCAAAGAGCACTAAAAAACCTCCCCCGGACCCACCCGACGCTCTGGAAAAAAGCGTCCCCATGCCGCATGACATCAAGCCGATGCTTGCCACCTTGGTGGATGAACCCTTCGACGACCCCGACTGGATTTTCGAAATCAAGCAGGACGGCTACCGTGCCATTGCCGAAATACAGCAGGGAGCGGTGCAGCTCTATTCGCGCAACAACATCGGGTTTAATCGGCCGTTTGCCTCGGTGGTCCGCGCGCTGGAGTCGATACCGGGAGATGTCATATTGGACGGTGAGCTGGTGGCGCTTGACGACAAGGGACGCTCGTACTTTCAACTGCTGCAAAATCATCTGCGTAGCGGTCACGGCAATATATCCTATTTCGTTTTCGACCTGCTCTATCTCAATGGCCGGGATCTTCGGGGTCTTCCTTTAACCAAGAGAAAGGAGTTGCTGCGAGATTTGCTGCCTGAACTTCCCGGCATCAGCTTCAACGACCATATAGCCGAATTCGGCGTGGATTTTTACGCACTGGCTCAGAAAAACAACCTGGAAGGCATCGTCGCCAAGCGCTCTGACAGCCAGTATCAAACCGGCAGGAGGAGTAAGGACTGGCTCAAAATCAAGATTCGCCTGCAACAGGAAGCCATCATCTGCGGATACACCGAGCCCAGAGGAAGCAGGAAACTATTCGGTTCACTGGTACTCGGTGCCTACCAGGAGAAAAAACTGGTCCATATCGGTTTTAGCGGCGGCGGATTCGACGATCGCACTCTCAAAGAGATCTACAAAAAGCTGCAGCAGATCGTTCAGCCTGACTCACCTTTCTCAAGCAAGGTAAAAGCCGACATGCGGATAACCTGGGTGCAGCCTGTTCTGGTCTGCGAGGTCTCGTTCACGGAGTGGACCGATGAGAACCTCATGCGCCAGCCGATTTTTCTGGGACTGAGAGAGGACAAGGAACCGGTGACTGTGGTTCGTGAAATCGCCGCGACCAGTTCTCCAGAGCTTGCCGACTCCCAAGAGTCCGGGGTGTCGCAGGAAGAAGAGGGGCCCTCTGAGAATAAAAAATCTGTCGGCAAGCGTAAAGAGAGTGAAATCACCATAGACGGCCACAAAATAAAACTGTCCAACCTGGACAAGGTTTTCTGGCCCGAAGAAGGGTACACCAAGAGAGACGTAATTGACTACTACCGGCAAGTAGCTCACATCATCCTGCCGCATCTGAAGGATCGCCCCGAATCCCTGTACCGCACCCCTAACGGGATCCTTGAAAAGGGATTTTTCCAAAAGGAAGCCGGCGAACTGCCGCCGGAATGGATGGCCACGAAGGAAGTCTATTCCGACTCGCACAAGAAACCTATCCGCTACTTCCTCTGCCAGGAAGAAGCGACCCTGGTGTATCTGGCAAATCTCGGCTGCATTGAAATCAATCCCTGGCTTTCACGCCTGCAGCATCTGGAATTTCCCGACTATTTTGTTATCGACCTCGACCCGGAGGATATCTCATTTGACAAGGTAGTCGAAGCGGCGCTCGCGGTGCACCGGGTGCTGGAGCGGGCGGGGGCAACGGGCTACCCGAAAACCTCCGGAGCCAGCGGGATGCACATCTACGTGCCGCTGGGAGCCAAGTACGATTACGCCACGGCGGGAAAGTTCGCTCAGGTTGTGGCTGCGCTGGTGAACCATGAGGTTCCGGATTTCACCAGCCTGGTGCGGGACCCTAAAAAACGGCAGCAAAGGGTCTATCTCGATTTCCTGCAGAACAGGGGCGGGCAGACGCTGGCAGCCCCCTATAGCGTGCGCCCCAGGCCTGGTGCGACAGTCTCCACTCCGCTTTTGTGGGAAGAAGTAAAGATCGGACTAAATCCATTGAATTTTACCATTAAGACCATGCCTTCCCGGATCGAGCGGCGAGGAGACCTCTTCAAGGGGGTGCTGGGGCCGGGCGTCGACCTGGATAAATGCCTGGACAACCTGCTAAAAGATTAGCAGCCCCGGCAGGGCATAGTTCTCTTGCACCGCCTCCTGATAACCGATATAATTTAGATGTTATTAATAATACAAAAGGGAGGACGCTATGAAAGTACACGAGGGTGACGTGCTGGTATGCGGTACCGACGATTGCAGGGTTGAGTTGACCGTAACCAAAGAATGTATGTCAAAAACCTGCGGCGAGCCCTGCGAAATCGAAGCGATCTGCTGCAAGGAGCCGATGGAATTGAAAGAGCCCACGCAACAGAAAAAGTAATCATCCGGGCCCGGGCTGTTTTGCGGGAAATTTCAGGTTCTGGGCCGCACTCTTCCGGGTGCGGTTTTTTTGTATTGGGGGGGGAATTAACTGGGAACTGGGGAAAAAAGTTCTAAAAACATCAAAGCTGGGAGGTGTTCGTCATGTTGCGATGGGCCTTAATATTTTTCATTGTTTCCATCGTCGCAGCGGTTTTCGGATTTGCCGGTGTAGCTTCCGCGGCCGCTGGCATAGCAAAGCTTTTATTCTATCTCTTCCTTGCCTGCGCGGTCATTATGCTGATCGTTGGGCTCTCAATCGGGCGCAATATCACCCGATGAACTGAAGTAATATACCCGGTCATCGTTCCCACGCAGGCGCGTGGGAACGATACAGTTGCTCTTCCCATGTTCTTCAAAAAGATCATCGCGAAAGCCTAGTCCTGCGCTCAGTCAGTCTCCGCCTCCAACTGCTGGCGAATATCCTGCAACTCCTGCTTACGCTCCTTCGAAGTCTTCGGATACTTCATCTTGAGATCCTGCAGTGTGTCCACGAGTATCTGGGATATAATCAAGCGGGCATTCTTCTTGTCATCGGCCGGCACAATGTACCAGGGCGCCTGCTTGCTGCTGGTGGCACTCAGACATTTTCCGTAGGCGTCCATATACTGCTTCCAGAAGGTCCTCTCCTTGAGGTCGTCCTGACTGAACTTCCAGTTTTTGTCTGGATTATCGATGCGCTCTAGAAAGCGTTTGCGTTGTTCTTCCTTTGAAATATGGAGAAAAAACTTGATCATACGAGTCCCGTTGCGATCGAGATGGGCTTCCAGGTCCACAATGGAGCGGTAACGGTCGTGCCAAAAACTCTTGCCGTCGAACACATCATCCGGCAGTTCCTCCCCGGAAAGTATTTCCGGATGCACGCGCACAATCAGCACCTCCTCGTAATAGGAGCGATTGAAGATCCCGATCCGGCCGCGCTCCGGCAGATGGCAGGTCGTGCGCCAGAGAAAATCGTGATCCAGTTCTTCGGGACTGGGATGTTTGAAACTGAAGACCTGGCACCCCTGTGGGTTGATGCCCGACATGACGTGTTTGATGGCGCCGTCTTTTCCGGCGGCATCCATTGCCTGGAATATCAGTAACAAGGAGTAACGGTTCTCGGCATAGAGGAGCCCTTGGAGCTTGCTCAACTTCGCAGTATATTCCTCCAGAAACGTCTGATACTGCTCTTTCGACTGATAAACAGAATTAACCATTGTAGGGCGCTTTTTGAGCGTGACCTTTTCCCCTTCCCGTACTCTGAAATCTTCTATGTCTATTCCCATCTGCATCCTCCAGTGTTCCGTCCTCATCATCAAGGAAACCTCGTCCGGCCTCTCCTAAGCGTCTGTCAGTAGTTGCTTAAGATCTCCTTTAACACTCCCGGCATTGGGTATTCCCTCAAAAGTTCTCTGTTGAAGTCTAGGCCCACACTCAGTTTTGTCAACAAACAGGGGAGCTAACGGTCCTCTCTGCCTTGACTTTGTTGCGACCTTGGCTAAAGTAGGTTGGCACTATCTAATATGACTGCGCTAACCAGAGAATAGTCCCCGCAAAGAAACCTCTCATGCAGGGGCATCCTTAGCAGGAGTCCGGCTTACCCCCGGCCCTGAGATGTTCTATCTGCTCCTCCCGAGGGATCGCTGATGCCCCAGATGTCATGACGCACATTTTTATGGCTGACCGGAGGAAGCAGCATTGCGCTCGCCACCAATCCCCCACGAAAGCTCGTCAACAAGCTGATCCCGCAGGTGATCCCTCCGGAGAACATACGTCCCGGAACTTGGCAGACCTATGCCACCACCTGCCGTGAGTGTCCTGCGGGTTGCGGTATGCACCTTTGGCACCGGGACGGACGCGTCACCAAGGCCGAAGGAAACCCCGGGCACCCGGTGAACCACGGCGGTCTCTGCGCGCGCGGACAATCGTCCCTCCAGGGACTCTACGACCCGGACCGCGTACAGCAGGCTCTCTTTCGTCCCAAGGGTCAGGCTGAACAAAAGCATTCCTGGGAAAAGGCGCTCGCAGGGATATCAGCCCAATTAATAGGTGGCGGCAGGGTTGCCATACTCTCCAGTCTGCAAACCGGAGCGCTGGCTGAAGTCATGAAAGGCTTTGCCCGTGCCTTTGGCTCCGACCGCGTAGTGATGTACGAGGCCTTCAATTACGAACCGTTGAAAGCCGCCCATCAGCAACTCTTCAACCTGCCAGTTATTCCGAGCTATGACCTGGGAAAAAGCGACTTCATCATCAGCTTCGCCGCCGACTTCCTGGAAACCTGGATCTCCCCGGTATCCTTCGCAGCAGGGTTCTCCACGATGCACGCGTTCCAGACCGGATCCCCGATGAACCGGATGGCCTATGTGGGTCCCCGCCTCTCCCTGACCGCCGCCAATGCCGATGAATTCCTGCTGGTACCGCCGGGTTACGAGCGGGCGGTAGCCGCCTCCATGCTGAAGACCATGCTGGATCAGGGGTGGCAGAAGCAGGACATCTCCGCCGCCCGGGGCGCGATCGATGCCCTGGTCAGCGAAACGGGCCCGATTCCCGGCGTTTCCCCTGAGGTACTGACTCGTCTGACCAGATCGTTTTGCTCCGCCCAGGCAAGCGTCGCCCTCGCCGGCCCCACGGCCGCCGGGAGCCCCCTGGCCACCGACACCGCTCTTTTGGCGGCACTCCTCAATTATGCGGCCGGGCGCATCGGGCAGACCGTCGACTTTTCCCGCCCCCACGCATTGAGCGAAGCGGCGCGCGAGTTGGAGCTCCAGCAGTTTTTTGCCTCCCTCGGCCCGAAGGACGTCCTTTTCGTGCATGACACCAACCCTGTCTACAGCCGCATGGGTGCGGCGGCAGAACTTAGCAAGGCGGGACTGACGGTATATCTCGGGACCATGATGGACGAGACGGCGCAACAGTCGCACTGGTTCCTGCCGGTGGATTCTCCTCTGGAGTCCTGGGGCGACTTCGAACCGGCAGCCGGCATCCACGGCCTCATGCAGCCGACCCTCAGCAGGCTGTACGACTCCCGTTCGGCCGGGGACGTCTTTATCGAACTAGCCAGGCGTGCCGGCAAACCACTTTCCAGGACCGGTTCCGAGGCCGCGTCAGATTTCCTGAGCTGGCTGAAAGCGCGCTGGCAGGGGCTGGGTGCGGCGGATCAGGCGCCCGAAGCAGTCGATTCTCCCTGGACGCTTGCCCTGCGAAACGGCGGACTTTGGGACTCGGCGCCTGCCTCCGCACCGCAATCGCCGCACCCTCCCCAACTTGGCGCGCTCCATTTTGCCCCTGCAATGAGACCGGCGCCCAGCGACCTGGTGCAACTCTGGCCCTGGTCATCGGTCATGACCTTCGACGGGCGCTTTGCCAATCGCGGCTGGCTCCAGGAAGCTCCCGACCCGGTCACCTTCCTGGTCTGGGGGAACTGGATCGATCTGCACCCCGAAAAGGCAGCAGCGCTCGGAATCAAGGACGGGGACCTTGCCGAACTGTCCACCGAGGCCGGCTCGCTGCGGGCGCCGGTGCGGGTGACCGACGAGGTGAGCGAGCATCTGGCGGCCATCGCGCTGGGTCACGGCCATCACGGCTTGGGTGAGAACGCCCGGGGGATCGGAGCCAACGTATTTGCGCTGCTCGGGACGCGTCAGGACGGAGCCCTGTTCGCATCCTGCCGGATACGCAGAGTGGCGGGAGGCTCTCCCGATGCCCTGATCTACACCGCCCGAGAGAGGGAACAATTCGGTCGGGAGATCATACAGTGGGTGCCGCTTTCGAAGCTCCAACGCATGGGGCCTGGTGAGGGTGACGACCTGATCCTCCCCCTTCCCGAGGGGTACCGGCCCGACAAGGACCTCTACCCGAAACGACAGTACGCACTGCACCGCTGGGCCATGGTGATCGATCTGCAACGCTGCATAGGGTGCGGCGCCTGTGCGGTCGCCTGCTATGCCGAGAACAACATCCCGGTGATCGGAAGGGAGCGGGTGGGCAAGGGGCGCGAGATGGCGTGGCTGCGCGTGGCCCCCTACCGGAAGCCGGGGCAGCCCGGTCGCCTGAGCTGGCTGCCGCTTTTGTGTCAGCACTGCGATGCCGCGCCCTGTGAGCCGGTCTGCCCGGTTTTTGCCGCCATGCACAACGAGGAGGGGCTGAACGCACAGATCTATAACCGCTGCATCGGTACGCGCTACTGCTCCAACAACTGCCCCTATAAAGTGCGCCGCTTCAACTGGGTGAACATCATATGGCGCGCGCCGCTCGATCTGCAACTCAACCCGGAAGTGACCGTGCGCACCCGCGGGGTCATGGAGAAATGCACCTTCTGCGTGCAGCGCATCCGCCAGGTTGAGTACCAGGCCGAGCGTGAGAGAAGAGCCATCCGCGACGGCGAAATCCAGCCCGCCTGCGCGCAGTCCTGCCCCACCCGGGCCTTCACCTTCGGCGACCTGCTCGACCCCAATGCCCAAGTGACCCGGCTCACGCGCGGCGACCCGCGCCGCTACCACGTCCTGGAAGAGCTAAACACCAAGCCCGCTGTAACCTTCCTGCGCAAGGTCGATATCGACACTGAAGCAGGGTAACAGATACGCAGAGTTGTTTAGATTGAGCTAGAAGCAACAAGGAGGTCCGGTGGCTGACCTGAAGTACGGTCAAATAAACGACGATGTACTGAGCGCGATGGGAAAACCGCGAGCGCCTTTTTATTTCGCCGTAGCCTTCTTAGGCGCCCTGATCGGCTGGGCTGCGCTTTGCTGGACCTATCAGATCCAGCTCGGCATGGGTGTGAGCGGACTGAACCGCCCGGTAGGGTGGGCTACCTACATCACCAATTTCGTGTTCTGGGTCGGGATCGCCCATTCCGGTACCCTCATCTCCGCGATCCTCTACCTGCTGCGCGCCAACTGGCGCGACGCCGTCTCCCGCTCGGCGGAAGCGATGACCATCTTCGCCATCATGACTGCCGGACTCTTCCCGCTGGTCCACCTGGGGCGGGTCTGGGTCGTCTACTACATCCTCCCCTACCCTTCACAGCGGCAACTCTGGCCCAACTTCCTGAGCCCGCTGGTCTGGGACGTCTGCGCCGTCAGCACCTATTTCACGGTGAGCCTCATCTTCTGGCTGGTGGGGCTCATCCCCGACCTGGCGGCGGCGCGCGACCGCTACGAGGAGACCCTCGGCCCGGACAACTTCCTCACCAAGCTGTACCGGATAATGGCGCTGGGATGGATCGGTGCCGGCAACCAGTGGCGCCACTACGGCCGCTCCTACCTCTATTTCGCGGCGCTCGCCACCCCACTGGTGATCTCGGTGCACTCCGTGGTTTCCTGGGATTTCGCCATGAGCCTTTTGCCTGGCTGGCATAGCCCTATCTTCCCGCCCTACTTCGTCGCCGGCGCCATTCATTCAGGGCTTGCCATGGTACTCACGCTCCTCATCCCGATGCGAAAGCTGCTGCATCTGGAAAGGCTCATTGAACTGCATCATTTCGAAATGCTAGCAAAGACCATCATCCTGACAGCCACCATCGTCGGCTATGCCTACGCCATCGAGGCCTTCATCGCCTGTTATTCCGGAGATCTGGTCGAGTGGCAGTTCTTCCAATGGCGCACCTTCGGCTCGGCTGCCTGGATGTTTTGGACCTGCGTTATCTGCAACGTGTTTATTCCCTGGCTCTTCGTGCTCAAAAAGGTGCGCACCAGCATCGTCTGCCTCTTCATCATTTCCCTGCTTATCAACGTCGGAATGTGGCTCGAGAGGCTGATGATCCTCTTCACCTCGCTGGCCCACGACTTCCTGCCGCAGAACTGGGGCGGATATTTCCCCACCTGGGTCGAGATCAGCATCACGCTTGGCTCCTTCAGTTTCTTCTTTTTCTGGTTTTTCGGTTTCAGCAAACTCCTCCCCACCGTCCCCCTGAGCGAACTGAAGGCAAGGATCGCGGACGAGGAGATCGTATCGACCGGTTGCTGCGACACCAGGATTCGCGAGCGGATCGACACCCTGCGCCCCAGCGTGCTGGCGATTTTTTCCAATGCGGGACGTCTCCTTGAGGCGGTGAAAATCGGCTGCGACGCGGGCTTTCTTGAGATGGAGACCTATTCGCCGGTGAAAATAGACCAGTTGGACCAGGTGATGCGTCAGCCCAAAAGCCCGGTGCGTCTTTTCACCTTGATGGGCGCGCTGGCCGGGCTCGCAGGCGGGTTTTGGCTCGCCATCGGGACCGCACAGGTGAATAGCCTGATCGTCGGCGGCAAGCCCCCCGTTTCCCTCATTCCCTTCTGCGTGATAGGCTTCGAGGGAACCATACTGCTCGGGAGCATCGCCAACCTGATCGGGCTGGTGATCTTCGCGCGCCTGTTCCGCACCAAAACGTCCGCCTACTACGACCCGCGCTTCAGCCGTGACAAATTCGGGCTTTTGATAAGTTGCGATGCCGGACAGATTCGCCAGCTCAGGGAGATCCTGCAACCCGCCGCACCGGAGGAAATCCATGTCCACCAGTGAGCGGCCGGATACCTTCTTTTCGACACGCACCATTATCTGGCTCCTCCTCGCATTGGGCGGCTGCCTGGCCTGGCTGGTCATCTTGCAGGGAGGCGACCCCGGAAGAGCCTGGCGCTCGCTACTGATAAATTTCCTCTTTTTCAGCTCCCTATCCGGGGGGCTCGTAGTCTGGCCGGCGGTGGTACGCACCTGCAACGGACTGTGGCATCAGGAACTGGAACAATTGGCGGCGGCCGGGATCGCCTTCTCCATCCCCTCCCTGGTTGCCCTGATCGTGCTCTGGATCGGCAGCCCCGGCTGGGCCCCCTGGTACCAGGTGCGCCTGCACCAGGGGCTCTGGCTCGACAATTCGTTTCTCTTTGGCCGCGACCTGACGGCGCTGCTCTTTTTCTGGGGACTTGCCTTATCGTACCTGCGCAAACGAAGTCGCGGCGAGGGACGCATCTGCGGGGCGATTCTGGTTCTGGTCTATTGCCTGGTCTTTTCCCTGCTCGGCTTCGACCTGGTCATGGCGCTCGACCCGCACTGGTACAGCAACCTGGTCGGGGGATATTTCTTCATCTCCGGGCTCTACATCGCCATTTCCGGTTGGGCCCTACTGGCAACCCGGCATAGTGAGGCAAGCGAAGATCAACTCCACGACCTGGGAAAACTGATGGTCGCCTTCAGCCTGATGACCACCTACCTCATGTTCGCGCACCTGCTCCCCTTCTGGTACGAAAACCTCCCCCATGAGATCCGCTTCCTGGTACCGCGCATGAACTTCCAACCCTGGAGGTCGGTGAGCTACCTGCTGCTTTGCCTGGTTTATTTTGGCCCGCTGGTACTGCTTTTGACCGAGCGCGCCAAACGGAGCCGCCTCGTTCTGGGGAGCATCGCGCTGCTGGTCCTGGTTGGCATGTGGGTGGAGCGCTGGTGGCTCGTCGCCCCCACCTTTGACCCCGCCATCCGGCTCGGCTTGAGCGAGCTTTCCCTGGCAGCCGGGTTTTTAGGGTTTCTTGGTTTCGGCATGGAGTTATATCACCGCAGGACGCCGCCCCCTCTGGCCGGAGAAAAATGAGCATGCCACGACTCGCGGAACATGAAGAGCAAAAAGGGGTGCGCAAGATCGCATTCTGGAGTGCCGCAGCAGCACTGGCCGCGTTGGTGCTGCTGGTGTGTGCCGCCCTGGTCCTGCTCGACATCCCGTACCCGACAGGACTTGGGCCGCGTCAGCCGATCCCTTTCAGCCACCGCGTCCATGTGCACACCAAGAGGATCAGCTGCCTGATCTGTCACTCCGAAGTGACGCGCTCCTCGCGCGCGGGCATACCGCCGCTGCAGACCTGCCTGCTCTGCCATCAGCGGATCATCAGGAGTTACCCGTACATCGCCCAACTGCGTGAGCATTACCGGCAGAATCGTCCGGTGATCTGGGAACGGGTGAACTGGGTTTCCGAGTTTGCCTATTTCAACCACTCCGTGCACATCCAAAGGGGCTTCGACTGCGGCCAGTGCCATGGGGATGTGTCACTGATGGACCGTGTGGTGACCGCGCACAAGTTCGAGATGGGTTTTTGCATCACCTGCCACCGGAAAAACGGTGCGACCCATGACTGTTTTACCTGCCACAGGTAGTGGGAGAGGGATACACATGATCAAACTCATCAATAAACCGCAAAGCGCCGCGCTCGCCTTCCTGGTGGCGGGCGCCGCCTGGTTTGTGGTCGGGGCACTCTACGGAATGGTGTCGGCCATCCACCTGGTCGCCCCGGAGTTTTTCTCCAATATCCCCTGGCTCGTCTTCGGGCGCGAGCGCCCCATCCACGTGAACACCATGCTCTACGGCTTCACCGGAACCATGCTGATCGGCTGCGGCCTCTACTACGTGCCGGCACTGCTTAAAACAAGGCTCTGGTCCGAACCACTTGGCTGGGTCAGTTTCCTCTTCTGGAACCTGACCATCGCCAGCGGTCCGCTCTGCTTTTCCTTCGGCTACACGCAGGGACGCGAATACAGCGAATACGTCTGGTTAGCGGACGTTTCACTGGTGCTCGCCGTCGTCTGCCTCCTCTGTAACCTGGTGCTGACCATCGCCAACCGCACCGAGAAGCAGCTCTACGTCTCGGTCTGGTACTTCGTCGCGGCGCTACTTTGGACTGCGTGCAACTACCCGATCGGAAACGTCATGTGGCATCCGGCGACCGGGGCCATGCCGGGGCTGATCGATTCCATCTTCCTCTGGTTCTGGGGACACAACCTGCCGGGATTGCTAATCACCCCGCTTGCGACCGGGGCCGCCTATTTCGTGATCCCGCGCGTGGCAAGGACCCCGCTCAACTCCCATACCCTTTCGCTTGCCGGCTTTTGGATGCTGGTCGCCCTCTACACCCATATCGGCGGGCACCACGTGCTGCAATCCCCCATCCCGAACTGGCTTAAGACCGTTTCCGTGGTCGATTCGATCGCCATGGTCATTCCGGTTTCCATCGTGGTGCTGAACCTCTGGATGACCGCACGCCAGCAGGGCGCCCGGATCTGGGGGGACCCCGCCGCCCGACTGGTCATGGGTGGGATCGTCTGGTATCTCGTCACCTGCATCCAGGGTCCGCTGCAGTCGCTCCCCTACCTGCAGCGCGTCACCCATTTCAACAACTGGACCGTCGGCCACGCCCACATCGCCATGCTCGGCTTCGGCGGCTATATCGCGCTTGGGGCCATGTGGCACATCATCCCGCTGGTCACCGGGCGCAGCATTTACTCGCAACGACTGGTGAGCCTGCAGTTCGGACTGCTCACCTTCGGCCTGACCGGATTTTTCCTGGTACTCACCACGGCCGGTCTGATTCAGGGAAGTGCCTGGAATAACGGGGAAACCGTGTACCGTGTGCTGCCGCAACTGGCTCCTTTCATGGTATGCCGCGCCGCACTGGGGATCTCCATACTGACCGGCGCCCTGGTCGGCCTGTACAATCTGATCATGACGCTACGCCAAGGGCAGGAACTCGCTGCCGTTGCGCTGCAACAGGTGGAGGAAGCAGCATGAGAATGACACCAGCCCTGCTCATAGTCGGAGCGCTCCTGGTTTTCTGGGCCTCCTCCTTCATCATCGTCGGGATTCCTTCCCTGACCATGAAGGAAACCCCGTCGGATATCTGGCGTCCCCTGACCGCGGAAGAGGAAGCGGGCCACCGGCTCTACGTGCGAAACGGCTGCAGCTACTGTCACTCGCTTTTCATCAGGACCGGCGACTGGGACAGCGGAGCTGAAAGGATCGCCCAAAGCGGCGATTACGTCGGACAGGAGCCGGCCATACTGGGAAGCGAGCGGACCGGCCCGGACCTATCCCAGCAGGGCGGCGAACACCCCGATGACTGGCACAAGACCCATTTCGTCAACCCCAGGTACACCAGCCCGATTTCGCTCATGCCTTCCTGGGAATTTCTCGGTGAGGTCGAGATCCGCCAACTGAGCGCCTATGTCCAGGCCCTGGGAGGGAAAATGGCGGACGTGCGGCAAGACCGCCAGAAGCATTGGAAGACACTGGCGGCCGCGGCCTACGCCGGTGGTCCCGACGCGAATATCGAGTGGCTGCATAGCCAGGTGCCCGAAGTTTGGCGCCGCATGCCCAACCCTTACGCGGCGACCGAGGCCGGGCTGCAGCGGGGCAAGCGCATCTATCAGGAATTCTGCATCAACTGCCACGGACCGATCGGCGACGGCAAGGGGCCAGCGGTGCGGTATGTGAGCCCGCCGCCGCTCAACTTCACCACGCTGCGCAGACACCTGGTGGAAAACAAGTATATCGGCGGGATCTTCTACTACCAGATCATGAATGGCATTACCGGAACAGGCATGCCCTACTTCAAAAGGCACCTGGAATCGGAGAAGATCTGGGATCTTGCCAACTACCTTGGGGTCTCCTTTCTCGGCTATACCGACGCCACTATCGAGCCTCATGGCATCGATGCCTCCTACGAAGGAATTTGGAAGAATCCTTACCATCCGCCCGGCGGAGAAGCGAAAGATATGGGACGCTGAGTTCCTATCCCCGCGCTCCCGTACAAACCCTCGCCCTCCGGGAGAGGGTGGCCGAAGGCCGGGTGAGGGAGGTGCCACGGGCAATAGTCAGACCCCGAGCGACCTTTATCAAGTGATCTTAGCTTGGGGAAAATTGTAGCAGTCAGCAACTCCCTCACCCCGACCGGTTATCCGGAGGAAAACGTCCCATGAACAGCCCGATGGAAGGAACAACCTTTTTGTATATGTGGCTCGGTTTTCTGCTGCTGATGATTTGCAGCGTCGCCATCTTTTTCCTTTGGGCCATCAGAAAAGGCCAGTTTTCCCAACAGGATCGGGCGCGCTATCTGGCGCTGCAAAGCGGCGTTCCGGCCGCCGCTGGGCCCAATGCTGAGAACCGGTGCAGTGCGGGAGAACACCCTCATGATGCTTAACCTGTACGTGCAGCAGCACCAATGGATCATCAGCGCGCTCCTTTCAGGGGTGGCACTCATGCTCATTTTCTGCCTGACCTACGCTGCCATGTGGCGGCCCCGGGGAACTGAAGAAGAAAGCCTGGGGACCAAGGTGAAGAATGCCGGCTCTTTCATAAAATCTTTTTTGAGCATCGTTCCCTGGGTGCTTATTTTGCTGATGCTGGCAAGCGCATCTTTCACCGTCATAACTCTCGTAATGAAAACCTGCAAACCACCTAACTGGTGAGGCGTTTATGTCAGAGGCAAAATGGTATTCAGAAGAACACGAACTCTCAGCCCTGTGGAGCTGGCTGTTAATCATTGCCTTCAGCGCAGCGATCATGGGCTATGGCTGGTTGGTGTACAGCATTATCCCTGATGCCCCAGGACAGTGGGATTTCGGTCAGCTTCCTGATACGCCGGCCGAGTCCATCTATTCCACCGAAGAGCCGTCCCCCACCGTGCTGCCACAGCGGCAACTTCCGAGGCTTCCCGAGGCGCAACCGGAAAAGCCGAAAGCTTCCCAACCGCAGTAACGGGGGCAAACCATGAAGAAATTGATTCCCCTGTTGTTTATCCCCCCCCTGCTGGTGGCAGCCCTTTTTTGTTTCGTACTCTACGAGGGGCCTCGCATGAAGGTGCAGCACCACATCCGCGATTTCCAAATGTCCCTTCCCAACATTCCAACCGGCACGCAACCCGTGCATGCTCCCGAGCGCCTGCCTTCCACTGCCCAGGCGGCTCAGCTCAGTAACCCTCTGGCCAGCAACACCGAAAATCTCGCACGCGCTCGAGTGTATTACATCTACTACTGCGTATTTTGCCATGGCGACAGCGGTGCCGGCGACGGTCCGGTCGGCCAGAGCTACCTTCCGCGCCCTGCAGATCTCAGGTCCGGGAAAGTTGCGGCGTATCGTGACGGCGAACTGCTCCGCTCCATGCTTACCGGAGTCGGCCACGAACCTGTGTTGGAACGAGTCGTCGCACCGGAACACCGCTGGTATCTTGTGCTTTTCCTGCGCTCGCTGGCCGGAGCCTGAGGCTATCTCAAGCTTCTGTCGACGAAGTTCCCTTACCCGCTTAAGGCTTTCCCCCCTCCCGGCCACCCCCCTCCGGGAGGAGGAGAGCTGAAAAGAATGTTGGCTTTGAAGCCCCACAAGGTTTGCAACTAGTTAGCACCGGTTTCCGACCTTGAAACTCCGCACTGGGTTCCCTCTCCCGGAGGGGGAGGGACAGGGAGGGGGCAGCTTCAGATAGACACCGGGACTCATTCAGGAACACTATGGAAACTCTCGCACACCACATCTGGATCGGATTTGCCGGCGGACTCCTCGGTTTCGCGCATTGCCTCGGCATGTGCGGCGGCTTTGCCGTTTATCTCTCCCAAGGGAAAGGCGGCACCAAAGTGGCCGCCTGGCAACTGCTCTGGCTGACCGGAAAATTGTTCAGCTATCTTTTCCTCGGCGCCGTGGCAGGGTTCGCTGGCGGGTATATCAAAAATCTGCTGCCTAACCTGGAACTGCTGCGCAACCTGCTCAGTTTCCTTGCCGGAGCGCTGATCCTGGTAACGGGCCTTAGCGTGCTCGGCCTATTCCCGGCCGGTAAGAGATCTGGTGAAGTCTTGGTGGAAAGCGTCCTGGTCTCCGTTAGTCGAAAATTCCTCGCGGCGGCCTCGCCCGGCGGAGCTCTAGCCTTGGGGCTGGCAACCGGTTTTCTCCCCTGCCCGATCGTGCTCGCCTTTCTTGCCTACGCCCTGCAGTCCGGTTCCGTGGCGACGGGGATGGTAACCATGGGCGCCCTGGGCCTCGGCACCATGCTCCCCCTGCTGCTGCTCGGAAGCGTTTCCCGCCTCTCGAAGGTACATCTGCGCAGTTGGGCACCCAAAGCAGGCGCTATGTTGCTGATCATCCTTGGTCTGACCACGGCTCTGAGGGGTACGGCCATCTTCCACCGCCTGCTCGGCTGCCCTGCCGAGCCGACACTTTCCCAGGGCGCAGTCGACGCCAAAAAAACGTGCCGCACCGGAGTGTTGCATGGCAACGGCAGCGGCAACTAGGATAGCGCACCCGGCCTGTGCCCACTGCGGGCTACCAGTTCCGGCACTCGGGACAACTGATTCGGAAGTAGTCTATTGCTGCCGCGCCTGCCGCATGGTCGCCCTCATAATCGGAAAGCAGCAGGGAGAACAGAACTGGAACCTGTTGCGGCTTGGTTTTGGCACCCTGCTCGCCATGAATATCATGATGATTTCTCTGCTACTCTATTCCGGCAGCCTCGAAGCCGAAACCATCCCCATATTCCGTCTGGTACTCCTGGGGCTGGCGACTCCCGCCCTCGCTATCCTACTCCCCCCGTTTCTGGCCGGCGCCCTGCACGAATGCTATACGAGAAAAATAAGCATCGACGCGCTCATTGCCTGTGGTTCCCTGACCGCCTTCTCGGTTAGCGCCGTCAACACTCTGCGCGGCAGCGGCGCCATCTATTACGATACGGCCACCATGCTGCCAGTCCTGGTCACCTTCGGCAAGGTCATCGAATCCTGTGCCAAAAACCGCGCCGCCGATCTGCTGCACAGCCTGGAGGCGCTGCTCCCTGCGACGGCGCTACGCGTCACCTCTGAAGGAAGTTCCGAGGTAGCTATCGGGACCTTGCAGCCTGGTGACCTCATCCGGGTCCGGCCAGGAGAGCGCGTCGCCGTAGATGGACGTATTTGCGAGGGAACCAGCTGCATCGAGGAGGCAGCCTTCACCGGTGAATTTCTGCCCAGAGTCTGCAACCCCGGAGACCCGGTTTTTGCCGGAACCGTTAATGGTTCCGGCAGCTTACTGGTACAGACAGAGAAGGCCGGATCCGAGATCCTCTTGCATGGCATCGTATCCTTGATCGATACCGCCTGGCGCAACCCTTCCAAAGCCGAGCGGCTCGCCCAACGTGCAGCGACGCTCTTTATCCCGGCGCTGCTGGTCATAGCGACAGGCTCCGTGGTTTGCTGGTCACTGCTGGGGAACTTGGGCCAGGGGCTCCTAAGTGCCCTTTCCGTTCTCGTTGTCGCCTGCCCCTGCACTATGGGGATCGCCACACCGCTGGCAACCTCGCTCGCCATTGCGCGTGCAGCGCGGGCAGGGATCATCGTGCGCGGGGGCAGCGTAATGGAGCGTATAGCAAGTACCAATTGCATTTTTTTCGATAAAACTGGAACCATAACAGCAGGCCAACCTGTGCTGCTGGAGACGCAGGTGATCGACCCGGAACTAGAACAGGACGAACTTCTGGGCCGGCTCGCCGCCTTGGAATCAGCCAGCGGTCATGTCCTCGGCAAGGCTGTTGCTGCCGAAGCGGTGCGGCGCGACTGCGTGGCCGGTTCAGTCTCCGAGGTCCAGATATATCCCGGCAGCGGCATCAGCGGCGCCGTCACCTGGCAGGGATCCACCAAGTTGCTCTTTGCAGGGACCGAAGCATTTGTCGGCACAGGTTCGGGAGATTTAACAGCAGCACGGGGTATCGCAATAATGGGGACTTCAAAAACAGACGAATCTTCAAGAGCGAAGGGAGGTCAACCACAAGAAGGCAACTTTACCGTGATAAATGTGGCCTGGAACGGCCAAATACGAGCTCGACTGTTTTTGGGGGACGCCGAACGGCCGGATGCACGGCGCTGCATCGAGACACTGAGAGATTATGGCATCTCCAGCGTGCTTCTTTCCGGAGACAGGCTTCCGGCAGCACAGGCTGCCGCCAACCGGACTGGCATCACGCAGGTCGAGGCGCCTTGCACACCCGCCCAAAAACTGCTGGCGATTAACGGCAGCATTGCCACAGGACATGTCGTAGCTATGGTTGGTGACGGCATCAACGATGCGCCTGCGCTCGCCGCCGCACACACCGGCATCGCCTTCGGAGCCGGCACCGATCTGGCTCGGCAGGCCGGAAACGTCGTCATCCTTTCCAGCCGTCTGATGCAGGTACCCTGGCTCATCGGACTCAGCAGACAGACCGGGAACATCATCCGCGGCAATTTTGCCTGGAGTTTCGGCTACAACTTCATAGCCGTCGCCGCCGCGGCGGCGGGATTGCTGCACCCCCTGCTCGCAGCGCTGGCGATGGTGGTCTCCAGCCTCACGGTACTGGGGAATTCGCTACGCATCACAAGATTCCCTGACGAACCAGCTTCCCGCCAAGAGGAGCCACTGGGCGTTAACACCCGTCCATCCCCATTCCGGTAAAATCAGACGGCGTCCGTAATTGCGTATCCCTGGAGTGAGGAGCGCCTTACATAGGCTAGGTCCTCCCTGGAGAGGCTCTATGGTCACCCGAACAAGTCGGGAAAAAGCCGTGCCGTTTGACTCTGACACTGGAACGGTAGCATAATTAAAAAGAATCTGACACTTTTACGGAGGCTAACGTGAGGACCTCTCTTGCCGTAGGTTTTTTGCTGTTGTTCGTCTCAGGCTGCGCCAGCAAGGATTGGCGGACGGCGAGCCGTGAGTCGGCCGGCATTGCGCCGGACCCCGCGATCACCAAGGAGGCGGTGCTGCAGGTTTATGGCGCTCCGACCTGGGGCTGGCGCGGTTGGTTCGCCATTCACACCTGGATCGCAGCGAAACACAGCGGCGAGCCTTCGTACACCGTGTATGAAGTCATCGGCTGGCGCCTGTATCGCGGCTTACCGCTGGTGCGCATTGAAAAGGACGCCCCCGACCGCTACTGGTTCGGGGAGAAACCGAGGCTCCTGAATCAGCACCAGGGAAAAGGGGTGGATGAAATGATCAGTGCGGTCGATCGGGCCGCTCGGGCCTACCCCTGGCCCGAGACCTACAAGGCCTTCCCAGGCCCCAACAGCAACACCTTCATCGCATGGGTGGGCCGTCAGGTGCCTGAACTCGGCCTCTCGCTCCCCTTCTCAGCCATCGGAAGCGGCTTTCAAAAGTAAGGCAAAGGCTTTATACGGAGCACAGTTCTCCGCCTTCTTTCCCCCACCCCCACCTCGGCCCTGGCTCTCCTGAGAAAGTCTCGTGGCCTGAAACATCGCTGTCTCTTTCAAAAATTCCTGGCATAAGAGATCTCCTTTCTTAGTTTGGCCGGCCGCTCAAATACAAGCATTCCGCCAGCACAACACTAGAGGATATCAAACTAGTAATAGTGGATGCCAACCTGCCGGGATGGGGATAGGGAGGCGCAGATACCAAACCAGCGAAGGGGGCGGTGGATGAAAAAAAGAGGGGCTCCGATTATTGGAGCCCCTCTTTGCAGGCACTTTAGTTGCTACTTCCGCCGATTATTGCCAAAGGTCAGCGCCGTGGTGACAAGGCGCTCAGCCCCTTCAATAGTTGGACCTTCTCTGCATCCTGCAAACGCGCGTCTGGATGGGCCAACCGATAGGCGATGGGGGGCATTCCCCCTTCGGAGATTTCTTCACGCATCTTGGCGGCACCCTCTGCCTTACGCGCGCCGTTTTTCCAGTCAGAAAAATTCAACTCGCGGCGCCCCTGGTCCACATCATACTGCGCAAGCCATGACATGGGAGCGATGCGCGAGTACCAGGGCCGCTCCGTTTCGTGACTGTGACAGTCGAAACAGGCCCGTTTTGCCAGGGCACGACTCTGCGGACTATCCCAGACCGGTTCGCTTATAACTGGCGGATTGCCATAGCTCTTGCCATAAGGAATTGCCTGAGCCAGTAAAAGAAAGGCAATACCGACCACTGCTAACTTAAGGACCGCGTAATATCTTTTTGACATGCACCTCTTCCTTCGGATGCTGAGAGAAATCAGTCCAGACCTGGTCCCCGCTCGGCCCTCCATTATCCTACTAGAATTAAATCCGGCCAAATATACACCTATATCTAGCCTTAGGTCAAACAGGATGATTAGTGCAAGGAGGAGCAACTTAGCTCCATCCCCGCCGCACAGCCTTTTAGTACGACGGGGATACCAAACTCAACACAGCACGAACCCAGGCCGTTTCTCCAAGGTTAAAGGTAAAAGTTGTACCATACCGAGGAAAAGGGTATGCTCATGACAATCATATTTTTTTGGCTGTGTGTAGCTATATCTTCAGTATTGCAGAAAACGCTAATATATTTCATTACTAAACAGGTCCTTCTCAATGACTGAAAGCGAATATCAGGAAATACGGCAACTGTTTGATGAATATCTGCAGATGTATTCTTCACGCGATGACCGGCTCACCACGTTCTTCAGCGAAGACTTTTCCGGCTTTACCGGCGGCGGAGCCTTTCTTGTCAAGGACAGGGAGGCCTGGGTGGCCATCACCCGGCAGGACTTCGCCCAGGTCAAAGATCCCATACGTATCGAGCTCAAAGATCTCGCCATCCAGTGGCCGGCTGATACCATCGCCGTGGCCACCGGCTTCTTTGCCATCCACCTTCCCATTGAAGACCATGTCCTTTCACGAGAGACCGCCCGCCTGGTGCTGATCTTTCGCAAGGAATCCGCAGGCTGGAAAATTTCACACAGCAGTATTTCCATTCCATACGCCCTGGTTGGCGATGGCGAAGTCTATCCGATGAAGGAGTTGGTGGAGCGCAACCAGTTCCTCGAAGAACTCATTGCCCAGCGCACGACTCAACTCTCGGAAACCAATAAAAATCTGCAACAGGCAAACGAAGCGCTCACCAGGGAGATCGCTGAGCATAGACTGGCACAGAAAGCGCTGAAAGAGAGTGAGGCGCATTACCGCCTGCTGACAGAGAGTGCCTCCGATGTGGTCTGGCAGCTGGATAGCGATTTGCGCTTCACCTATGTCAGCCCCGCGGACGAGCGGTTACGCGGCTACCGTGCCGACGAGGTCATCGGCAGCCATATTTATGAATTGTTCAACGATGCAGGGGTTTCATCACTCAAGCAAGCTGCCCATCAGAGAAAAGAGGCCGAAGAACACGGACGTTCCAGCACCATCACCTTCGAAGCGGAGCAACGCTGCAAAGACGGAAGCTGGATCTGGTCAGAAATAAACTCAACTCCCCAGCGTGACGCACGCGGCAACGTCACCGGGTTTCACGGCATCTCCCGGGAGATCACCGAGCGCAAAGCACACGAAAAAGAGATGCTTAAAATCGAAAGGCTGGAATCCCTGGGCGCACTTGCCGGGGGGATCGCTCACGATTTCAACAACATCATTTCCGGGATCATGGGGAACCTTTCTCTGGCGCAGGCGTTCCTGGATGCCAGCCACAAATCTGCCAAGCCACTTTCAGAAGCGGAAAAATCATCGGTGCGTGCCGCTGAACTCGCCGGTCAGCTCCTGACCTTCGCTCGCGGCGGTGAACCGGTAAAGCAGCTCATTTCCCTGCAGCAGCTGGTAAGTGAAACCGTCTCGCTGGTACTTCGCGGCTCCAATATCAAAGGGAACGTCGAAATCCCCGACTCGGTGCACGCTATCAAGGCCGACGAGGGGCAGATCAGGCAGGTCATTCACAACATCGCCATCAACGCCGCGCAGGCGATGCCGGAAGGCGGGACGCTGACTGTCACCGCACAAAATGAGACACTGGAGAGTACGGCTTCACCGGCGCTTGCCGCCGGAAGTTACGTCAAGCTCTCCTTTTCCGATCAGGGTTGCGGAATTGCTGACGGCGACCTGAAGCGGATCTTTGACCCTTATTTTACGACCAAGTCCTCGGGCAGGGGACTCGGACTTGCCTCGGTCCATTCCATTGTTAAAAGGCATGGTGGAAACGTCGGCGTCAGTTCAGTACCTGATAAAGGAACCACTGTCACCATCAACCTCCCCTCAATCGGCGCGACCCATCAGGCACAGCAGGAAGTCGGGTCCGATGCCCAAGGAGGCGATCTGAGCGCCGACAGATACATTCTGATCATGGACGATGAGCAGATTATCCGGGATATGACGTCTGAAATGCTGGACTACCTGGGATATCAGGCAACGACATGCGAAGATGGCTGCGAGGCGATCGAGCGCTACCGGGCCGCCAAGGAATCGGGACATCCGTTCGCAGCAGTCATCCTGGACCTGACCATACCGGGAGGCATGGGGGGAAAAGAAACCGCCCAACAGATCCTGAGCCTCGATCCGAAGGCCTGCCTGATTGTGTCGAGCGGCTATTCCAATGACCCGATCATGTCAGACTACGGCAACTACGGCTTTAGCGCAGCAATAGGTAAGCCCTACAAAATGGCGCAGTTCGGCCAGTTGTTGAACTCGCTTTTGTCTGGGTCATGAGGGTAGCTGGTTGCTGATCACATAAAAAAAGGGGCTCCGGTATCGGGGCCCCTTTTGCAACCAACGTCACCCTTTACATCCAGGCGACGGTAGCTCCCTTGATATTCTTCATCAGCCAGTCGGCTCCCTGCTTCTCGACGAATTCGAACTTGTCGGCGCCGACTGCCCCCATGTATTCCGCGCAGGGAGGGCAGACACCGAAGGTCGCCCCTTTTTCCTTAAGCTTCTTCATCAATTCTTCGGCGTTGCCAAACTTCTTGAAGATCGGCGATTCGATCCTGGCTGCCTTGCTCTTGTTGGCAAGATCGGCGCCATCGAGGGTCAGCCAGACGTGGACCGCACCGAAGCCCTTGTCCAGTGCAGTGAAAGCGCAGATCAGCCCCAAAATCGCCCGGTTGGGATCGTTTCCGCCATGGGTGATGGCAACGACGTAGCGCTCCGTTTTCTCTTCCGCCGCAAAGGACGGGCTGCCCGCCAGAGAGACCATCCCCGCTGCACCGAGCCCCAGCCCGATCCCTTTCAGAAAATCCTGACGGCTCATCCCCTTGTCATTACCGGTTACTTCGTCCATAGCTGACCTCCTTAAAATATATTAAAGAGTCACCATACCGAAGCTCGCCCGAAAACTCAAATTGGAATCTTCGCACCATCGGCCGCTTTCGATCGGTATTTACGATAGCACTCACTGACCTCACTGACCTCACTGACCTCACTGACCTCACTGACCTCACTGACCTCACTGACCTCACTGACCTCACTGACTCACTGACTGACGGAAGTGCCGCATTCGGGTTTCCAGCTCACCACCTCGACTAGGCGTTTTTTGTTAGGGACAACGAAGCTACGGCCAGACCAGGTGTTGCTGCGGCGGCTTAGACCCAGGACAAAAAAAGAGGACCTACGAAGTTATCGTAAGTCCTCTTTTAAATTGGTGCGCCTGGAGCGATTCGAACGCCCGACCTATGGATTCGTAGTCCATTGCTCTATCCAGCTGAGCTACAAGCGCATGCTATATAAACTGCCGTGCACGGCAGGTCCCACCGCAATTTCGACTTGGGACAGTTAAACGAGCAAGGGGCAGGCAACTTGCCCAACCCCTTGCTTTTTTTGAATGGTGCGCCTGGAGCGATTCGAACGCCCGACCTATGGATTCGTAGTCCATTGCTCTATCCAGCTGAGCTACAAGCGCAAACTATGTCAACTGATCGGAACGTATCCGGCCAGCGTGAAACTAAAAAGCGGATGCTGAAAGGCGTGGGTTGTCGGGTACAGGGTAAAAAGCCAGCCCTTGTAAATCTCCCGTCCCCCCTCGTCTACCCTAAGCTGAACTGCTGGATTCAGCAACTCGTTGGACTGGGAAGTGAGGGTTGTGCCCTCCATGACAAAATGAGGCAGAAAATTCTCCACCGTCAAGGTCAGATTCGATTCGGGCAACTTTAACTGGGAACCGATGGCTACCGTGTAAATCTTCTGCTGGCTGGTGTTCTTGTTGATGACGGAAATCTTTACCGCCTTCCACTTCCCCTGCACGCTCGCCGGAACAACCACGACCGATGGTGGCTTAACCGGTTGCTGCTTGGCCTCGCCTTTAGAGGTTTCCTTCTCGTTACACCCTGCTACGGTAATCATGGCGACCAAAGACAAAACCGTCAGTCTCATCAATCGCTTCAATCAATACCTCCGCTACTGTACTGCACCTGCATCTTCAGGTTAAAAATGGCGGAGAGCGAGGGATTCGAACCCTCGATACCGGTTTCCCAGTATACTCGCTTAGCAGGCGAGCGCCTTCGGCCACTCGGCCAGCTCTCCGTTTTAACCCAAACTCTGTCCTGCATGAAACTTTTTGGCGGAGGAAGTAGGATTCGAACCCACGGAACTTTCGTTCAACGGTTTTCAAGACCGCCGCCATCGACCACTCGGCCATTCCTCCAATCTCTAGCTGATCCTCTCCAGCCCGCCCATGTA
>Ga0209123_1001232_pt1 | contig 26316 bp, 18 predicted proteins | sample BarGraIncu00431A_FD_184500 | JGI IMG/M metagenome (GOLD analysis project Ga0209123, IMG submission 184500) | Arctic peat soil microbial communities from Barrow, Alaska, USA - Barrow Graham LP Incubations 004-31A (SPAdes) (version 2) | ecosystem: Environmental > Terrestrial > Soil > Wetlands >...
GTTCTTATCGTCGGTGGTGGTAATGGAACAGTAAAATTGTCCTAGGTTTAATAGAAATCCGCTATAAGGGAAGGACAGTTTCATACTCAGGCGATAGCGATCTTGAACAGTGATTCCGCTGACAGTCCTTGCCCTGACTGTATTCTTCAGCGCCTTCTACATATTCAAGGCACCAGGCATTGGGGGAGCCGGTCGATGGGTGCAGGAGAAGTTCATAACATTTTTTTATATCTTGGGCGGTAATTTCCTGCCCGTTATGAAACTTGGCCCCCTTACGAAGGTTAAATAGCCACGTTCGGTCGCCTTCCAGATGCCAACTCTTAGCAATTCCGGGAGCCAAATGACCGGATGCATTGATAGAAAGCAGTCCTGCATGAGCATTCGAGAGAATATGACCACCTAGGTATTCTGTCGACATGAGTGGATTAAAAGTGGTAATCTCATTCGGTAGGCTTGTCCGTAAAGCTGCTCCGACAAATGGAACACAGGATACCTTTTCAAGCATATGGGCTGATATTGTTTGGAGCCCTGCCGAAGCCTCGGTTAATGAGGATAGAGTTGTTTTTACAAACTGAGTATAAAGGGAAGCTACTTCCACGGTGGAGATGAGATGGTGAAAAGTAGTAGTCATCTTGTTTGCGGATCCCATCACATTTTCAAGACTTGTTGTTTGTTTGCCAATAGCACCACTGATTTCTTCATAAACAGCACCGCTATTATTGACAGCCTCAATGATCGTGTTAAAAACCTGCGCGGTATCATTTGCAATTTTGGTACCCAACTCCACTTTGGTGGCAATAGCATCCATAGCTTGCAGGGTCTTGTTAATACTCTGGTTGATTTCAGTAATTGTTTTACTGATATAATCAACAGATTGGACACTTCGCTCGGCGAGATGTTTGACTTCCTGGGCAACTACGGCAAATCCTCGACCTGCTTCGCCGGCCCGGGCGGCCTCGATAGAGGCATTTAAAGAAAGTAAATTGGTGTTTCCCGCAAGATCCTTAATAACATTAAGGAGTGTATCGATTTGGGTAGCTTTGGATTCAAGGGTACTAACGACGCCTTTGGCGTCAATAACCGATTGTCCGATATCACTCATTGCTTGGATAGAACTTTGTACTGCGTCGTGTCCTTGGTTAGCTACCATCAAAGTTTGTCCGGATATTTGCTTTGAACTCTCCGTACTTGCGCAAACTTCCTGAGCTAAGGCCGAATAATTGCTGATCTCGTCGACAACTTTTTCGATGGAAAACATTTGGACTTCAACAGATTGATTAATGCTATTTGTAATTTCGATTAGACTGTCTGCCGCAATTTCTGTTTCCGAAATTTTGTTACGAATTTTGCTCACTGCACATTCTTGATTATGCTTAAGTAAAGCGGTATGCCCATCTATAGCTATGTTACAGGATGATGGGGGGCTGATAGAGGGTGAAAGGGATGATAGTGTGGGAGCTTTTTTGGACCAAAACAGCATATAAGTTTCATCTCCTAAGCAATATTACATAATATTGCTTAATACGCCATTCTAAGGTGAAAACCTTCAAAACATACATTTTTAAAAATAGAATTAAAGTGGGGCACATTGGTTTGCCATCTATTAATACAATAAAAAAAGTACTGATGAAACTACAAACATGTAAATCTGAGCTTATAAGGGAAGATATTGATATTTCTTGATGATATAAAAAGGTATCAGCATAATGACGCTGATACCTTTTTACGAATAAAGGGCTAGATGGTTATTTTTGCTCCGAGTAAATCAACAAAGGCTCTAAGCCATGCAGGGTGATTGGGCCAAGCTTGTGCGGTCACTAAATTGCCGCAAATTACTACAGGCTCATTTTTCCAAGTAGCACCTGCAATACGGCATTCGGCGGAGCAGGCTGGATAGGAAGTTACGGTGCGTCCTGATAATACATTAGCGGCAGCTAGTAGCTGCGTTCCATGGCATACAGCCGCTACTGGTTTATCGGCTTTAAAGAAATCTTGAACGATCTTAATTGTCTCGTCGTACATTCTAATATATTCAGGAGCTCGCCCACCAGGAATGAGTAGACCGACATAATCATTTGGATTTACATCAGATGCCGCTAGGTCTACGGGAATACGGTGGCCAGTTAATTCAATATATGTATCTAGGTTTGTAAAATCATGAACTACTAATTGTAATGTATCACCAGCCTTTTTATTGGGGGCGGCGATGTCAACTTCATACCCAAGCATCATTAAGGATTGTTGAGGAACTTTTACCTCGTAGTCTTCTGCACAATCACCAGTAAGTAATAAAATTCTTTTTGACATAATATAACCTCCTTATTGTACTGACAACTACTATATACATTCTAGAGTAAACAAATAAAATCCTGCCATATTTTCACATAAGTGTAGCAGATTTTATATATTAAGGGTATCTATAGATATGATAAAAGCTGATTTTAAACTATTTAGTCCATAAGAATCCCCAATAGTGTTTAAGGACCAGTCAGGGATGTTTCTTAACTAGAAGCAAATTGTATTAATTGCTACATCATTTGTAATGACGAAAAAATCCTGCCAATTTTCTACAAAAATTGGCAGGAATTTTTGTATTATATAGCAAATATAGATATTATTACTAACGATACAAAATTATTAAAAATCGACAGAAGGTGACTTGGGGGAACTGTCAGACCCCATGGAAAATAACTTAAAACCCTCTCTTGAGTATTATAGCCCTTCTCCAATAATAAAAGATAGCATAAGCTACACAACTTTATTATTATGAATAAACCTTTCATTATAATTGTATAGGGGAAATCGCCAGCAGTTATAGGAGACGAATTGATTGATCTTGGTAAATTGGAGGAGATGGGTATAACATGTTGAGAAGTTACTCTTATCGCAATAAACTGCTATTATGGGTCATCCCGGTGCTGCTGATAGGGCTATTGACTTTAGGATATGGCGCCCATTGGTATATTGAACAGGTAATTCGGCAGGAGTTGACCACCAGTATGCTGGCAACAACAGCCAAAGCCGCGGAAGGCATCGATACCTGGTGTAAGACGCTGATACTGGAGCCGGAGACGATCGCGTCTACACCAACAGCAAAGACGATCAATGCTGGTTTTAGCCAGATTGATCAATTGAATATTAGTCGCAATAAGTCATTGCATCAGAAATACCCAGATGTTTTCCGTGATATTTATGCCGCCAATCGTGAGGGAATATATCATACAGTACAGGCAAACGATAGCGGTTACTCCCTTTTTGAGGGGAATATCAGCAATCGTGATTATTTTAAATCTATTATGGCAGGTGGAGTGGCGCAGTTTACACCGCCCTTAATATCCCGGACCTCAGGAGCGCCCATGATTTTTGCAGTATCGCCGATCATTGATGATGATGGCCAGCCCCAGGGGCTGATTGGGGCCGGTATTTCTCTAGAATATGTACAAAAAATCGCACAAAGTCTTAAGGCTGGTCGGAGTGGCTATGGTATTCTTTTATCAAAAGATGGAACCTTTGTCTACCATCCTAATCCAGATTATATAATGCAAAAAAAAAGCAGCGAATTCTCTGATTCCTCCACAGTGGAATTAGGTGCGTTGATGATGGCAGGTGGGTCTGGCGTTAAAAGTTATAGCTATAACGGGCAACAAAAAATTGCTTTTTATTCGCCCGTTCCTTTTGCTGGTTGGTCGGTGGCAACAGTTCTACCTGAGGCAGAGTTTTTCGCTCCGGCGATACAGATGGGCAGATGGTTAACCATGCTTACACTTGTTATTGTCAGTGTGGTGGGGCTGGTTATTTGGTTAGCTGCTCAACGATTAACCCAACCGCTGCAAGACCTTGCGGCTTACGCCTGGGAAATTAGTAAGGGTAATCTAACGGCAACCCCTCTTGTGCCCCAGTCAAGGGATGAGATTGGGAGTTTGACTAAAAATTTCAATACCATGACCACAACATTGTTTAAGATGATGGCAGAAGTGACAGAAAAAAATAAAGCTCTTGAAGAAGAAGCGTATGAGCGTAAAAAAGCAGAAATAGCTTTATGGCAGGTTAATGAACAACTTGAGTTTAAGGTAGCGGAGAGGACCCAGGAATTCCATGCTGCCAACCAAGAACTCACTGCCATGAATGAAGAGATACATGCTATCAATGAAAATTTGAGTGATACTAATGAACACCTGCAGGAGGAAATAGAATATCGTCGCCAGGTTCAGGAGCAACTGTTACTCAGGGAGAGGCAATATAGAGCCTCAGCCAGTCTCTTAACAGGTCCTGTGGATAATATGTCGGGACTCTTGAATTCAATTCTGAATAATGCTCTACAGCTAATCAAAGCTCCAGATGGATATATTAGTTTGTATGAGGCTACAGGCGAACGGTTTATTATTCAACAAGGGGTAGGTCTCCATAAACTGCGAGTGGAGCGCTCCATGGTGAGCAAAATGGGAATGCAGGGACAGGTATATGAAACGGGTGAGATGGTGTATGTTGAGGATTATCGGGAATTCCCCCAGCGTTTTCAGGATACTACTTTGGACAATATGACAAGTATTATTATGCTACCATTAAAGTACGGTGGGCAGGTAAAGGGAATCTTGACAGCCAGTTGGCAGGGAAAAGTACATGTTGTTAGCACGGAAGATGTGAAAATCATGCGCCAATTTGGTGATCTTGCCGCCGTGGCTATTGAGCGATTACATATTCAAGAACAGATTCGAGATCGAGCCTTTCGCGATGCTCTTACTGGATTGCCAAACAGAGCTAGCCTTAATCTCAAGCTAGAGGAGGAATTAGCCAGAGCGCGGGCTGGTGAGGTTGAAGGGATTGTTTTATTTATTGATCTCGATGAGTTCAAGACAATAAATGATAATTTTGGGCATTTTAGTGGCGATGGTGTTATTATTGCTGCCGGTCGACATATTGTTGCTGCCGTGGGCGAAAATGGTTTTGTGGCCAGGCAAGGGGGAGATGAGTTCATTGTTATTATCTCTGGAGAAAACTGTCGGGAAAATGCTGCCCACCTAGCGGATAAGGTTCTAGAGGCGCTGAGTCAGGACTATCACGTAGCGGGAGAATATCTTCATATGTCTGCTAGCATTGGTGTAGTACTCTATCCTAGTGATGCAGACATAGCAGAAGACATTTTGAAAAAAGCGGATAGTGCCATGTATGCAGCAAAAGAGGCTGGACGAAATCGTTGGCAGTTTTATGAACCATTGTTCATGGAGGAAGCTTTTAAAAAGATGATGTTGACCAACGGGCTAAGACGGGCCCTTGAACGTAGCGAATTGTTTCTTCATTACCAGCCCCAGTTGAATGTGGAGGGCTCTGAAATAGTGGGGTTTGAAGCTCTTTTACGCTGGCGGAGCGCGGAGTATGGTAATATTTCACCGTTAGAGTTTATACCACTTGCTGAACGTAGCGGTTTAATCCAGCCGATTGGAAAATGGGTGTTGGAAGAAGCTTGCCGGTTTGCTCGGCGTTTAACAGATAGCGGGCGAGAAAATGTGAAGGTAGCAGTGAATATCTCCACAAGACAATTAATGGCTACTGGTTTTGTAGAACACGTTTGTGCCAGTATAACTGAAGCAGGAATTGCTCCTGAGCAGCTAGAACTGGAAGTGACGGAGAGTATTTTAATTGAACATGTTGGTGAAAGTCGTCGCTATTTGGAACAATTACGTGACTTTGGCGTAGGGTTGGCTTTGGATGATTTTGGTACAGGGTATTCTTCCTTGACCTATTTGAAAAACTTACCTGTAAAAAATTTGAAGATTGATAAGACATTTATTGATAACATATGCGTCGATCAGACTCAACTGCAGATGGTAGGAACGATTATTCAGATGGGGCATAATTTAGGTTTGATCATTGTGGCTGAAGGTGTGGAAACCTTAGAGCAACTGGCGGTACTGAAATTACTAACCTGCGATTGTATTCAAGGATATATTTTCAGTCGCCCCTTACCTGCCGACGAGGCGATAGCCTTTGAAGTGAAAACTCAAAAATAGTACAAGGCAAGTCTGAAACGAATACTTATCACAAGGTAAGGAAATGAGGATTTGGATCTTTCGGCTAATGCTGGGATATCCAGATCTGTTCTTTTTTGGCGAAATCATAAATATTATCATTTTTTTTGGTTTTAAGCAAGCCAAGTTTTGTTAGAGGGCGAGTACAAGTTTACTCGGTTATGAGTGTGCTAATACTGGGATAAGTTATTTCATGATAAGGAGTTAAGATATGCTAACGAAAAATTCAACTGTACTTTTTCTCAGAAATTGGGTTGCTAAGGATTTGGGCCTCGTGTTGTTTGGCCTTTTTTTATTGGCAATTGTTTGGAGTTTGGCCTTTTGGCAAATAGATAGGGACAAGCAATCTACCATTGAAACAGTCATGAATGGCGGCGACAAGTTTAGTCGCATGGAAGAGGCGTTGTATCCTTTACAACAACGACGTTTCTTTTATTTAGGTGGAGCAGGAGGCGTAAGCCTTTTTATCCTGCTCTCGATAGGAGGACTTTTAGTGCGTTCCCGTAAACAACGTCAAGCGGAGGACCAGCTTCGCCTATCTGAAGAGAAATATTACAAGGCTTTTCATATTAGCCCTGATTCAGTCAATATTAGTCGTCTTTGTGATGGATTGTATGTCGAAATAAATGATGGCTTTACAAGAATGATGGGCTTTACTCGACAAGAGTCAATTGGTAAAACAGCGTCGGAATTAGCTATCTGGGTAGATTCCCAAGATCGTGTCAATCTTGTGGATAGGCTCAGACGAAACGGGGAAGTTATTAATCTTGAAGCTCAGTTTCGCAGCAAAACAGGTAATATTTTATGGGGCCTGCTATCAGCAAAAATCATTGTTGTGGCAGGAGAAGAGTGTGTTTTAACGGTAGTACGTGATATAACTGAGCGCAAGCAGATTGAGATAAACCTTGGTAAAAGTAATCAAGAGCTGGAGGCCGCTTATGAGGAATTGACTGCAACCGAAGAAGAAGTGCGTCAACAATTTGATGTAATTCACAAGAATTGGCTAATGATTAATGAAAAAGATGCCACCATGTGGGCGTTATTTAACAATATGCATGACGCCTTTGCCCTTCATGAGATACTGTTTGATGGGTACGGCAAACCTATCAATTATCGCTATTTGGCAGTCAACCCAGCTTTCGTAGGTTTAATGGGTATTAGTGAAGACAAGTTGGTCGGGCATACTGTTCTTGAAGTTATGCCCAATATGGAGATCTATTGGATAGATACTTTTAGCCAAGTGGCGCTGAGTGGCAAATCCCAGTCCTTTATAAATTACAACCAGGAGCTAAAACGATATTATTCTGTGACAGCTTATAGCCCTCAATCAGGGAAAGTTGCTGTATTGATAATGGATATTACCAAACAGAAAAATCATGAGGAATTGGTTAGCCATCTTGCTTACCATGATGCTCTAACAGGATTGCCGAATCGGTTGCAGCATGGTGAAAAAATGAAAAAAGTTTTAGATCATGCAGCTCTTGCTAATGAAAAATGTGCAATCATGTTCCTCGATTTAAACGATTTTAAGCAGATTAATGATTCTTTTGGTCACGTTGCAGGGGATGAATTTCTTAAAGAAGTTGCTAATCGGTTAAAAAATTGCTTGCGAGAAAAAGATTCCATTGCCCGTATGGGTGGGGATGAGTTCGCGGTGATTACTCCCCATATCCAAGATATGAATGAAGTGGCTGTTGTTACCCAATGCATTATCAATAGTGTGAAAAAGCCTTGGCGTTTTTGTGGAAATGATTTTCATATTGGAACCAGCATCGGCATAGCCATTTATCCACAAGATGGTGAAGATGTTGATACTTTATTAAAGTGTGCTGATATGGCAATGTATATGGCTAAGAGTCGAGGCGACAATGAAATTTATTTTTATACAACTGATTTACAAGCGGCGGTGTTAGAACGTATCTCAATGGAAAATGCACTGCATCAAGCGCTGGGGCATAAAGAGTTTATTCTTCACTACCAGCCCCAGGTGGATATCGATGGTCACCTCATCGGGGTGGAAGCACTGCTGCGTTGGCAACACCCTACTCGAGGTTTGCTATATCCAGGGGACTTCTTAGATCTTGCTGAGCAAGTTGGTCTGATGATTCCTATCGGCAAATGGGTGCTCCGTACAGCTTGCGCCCAAAGTGTCGCCTGGCAAGCTGATGGCTACCCTCCGATCACGATGGCTGTAAACATCTCTGCAACTCAATTTCAAAGCCGGATTTTCCTGGAGACGGTTAGCTTGGCATTGACTGAAACTGGGCTATCGCCAGGTTTGCTAGAACTGGAAATCACTGAAACGATTGCTATGATAAATGCTGAATTGACAACAGATATCACCAATTCTTTACAGCTTATGGGAATCAGGCAGGCTTTAGATGATTTTGGCACGGGGTATTCGTCCCTTAAGTATTTGAAGATGTTTAATATTGATACATTGAAGATTGATAAATCCTTTATTCAAGACGTTATTAGTGACTCAGATAGCGATGCTATCGTCAAGGCCATCATGGCTTTATCCCATAGCTTACAGCTTGAGGTTATTGCTGAAGGGGTTGAAAATAAGGAACAGTGGAATTACCTAAAAGCACTACATTGCCCAAAATTGCAAGGTTATTATTTTAGTCGTCCTGTGCCCCCCCATGAAGTTATGGAATTGTTCAAAAAGGTATTTATATATAATCAAAGTAATTCATAAAAAATAGCATATAACGAATTGGAGCTTACAACCTATGAAAAAGTATAAAAAAATTTATTTGGAAATAACAAATGTATGCAATTTAAAATGCGATTTTTGTCCCGAGACGAAAAGGCAAGCTGCATTTATGTCAGAAGCTACATTCAAACGAATTCTAGAGCAAATCAAACCATTTACCGATTATATATACTTACATGTAAAGGGAGAACCGTTATTACATCCTCATTTAGACAGCTTTTTGGACATAAGTTATGAACAGGGCTTTAAAGTAAACATTACAACAAATGGTACTTTGATAAATAAAGTAGCAGATGTTTTAATTAAAAAACCTGCAGTGCGGCAAATAAATTTTTCACTTCATAGCTTTGATGGAAATCAGATTGGAATATCTAAAGAGGAGTATATAGACAGTATTCTTAATTTTTCTAGTAGAGCAATGGTAGAATCAAACATCATCATATCCTTAAGGTTATGGAATTTAGATGAGCATTTAGCCACAACGGATCAAAGAAAAAGAAATTTAACGATTATGCACAAAATTGAAGAGAAATTTAAGCTGCCTTATAAAATACAGGGTAATTTATCTGAAAAAAAAGCATTGAAAATAGGTGATCAAGTCTATTTAAATCAGGATTATGAGTTCAAATGGCCTGATTTAAAAGAGGAGGAAGACTTTAATCAAGGATCTTGTTTTGGTTTAAGAAATCAAGTTGCTATTTTGGTGAATGGTGCAGTCGTACCCTGTTGCCTTGACGGCGAAGGAATAATTAATTTAGGCAATATTCATGAATACGAATTTGCTGAGATTATAAGTGGAAAAAGAGCAGAAGAGATAAGACTTGGTTTTTGCAATAAAAATATCCTAGAGGAACTTTGCAGAAAATGTGGATATAGAAAAAGATTTAACAAATAGTATTGGTAATAATTTACTCTGATGTGGATACGATAGAGTAGACAGTCGTCTCATTGTAAGATATAATAGTCTTAATTTTACAGTCGAAAAACAGATTAAAATATACGAGCAACGGCGTTCTCGTGGATGGGGGCCATCCTATAGAGTGCCGTTATTTATTATGTGAGGAGAAATAGGAGTGAGCATCCTATTTCTAAGAAAATGTGTAAAAAGATTGTCCCGGGTTAGTATATTGGCGTAGTGCAGGGAATATATTATAGAAGCACCTTAGAACATTAAAATGTATCTAGAAAGAATGAAAATTATTGGAAAAAATTCAGAGTTGATAGTTCTAAATGATCAGCGACTAATATCTTGGATGAAATTTGACAGTGGGCTAGAGTGGGAATATGCTTATAGTTAGAAAATATCTAGCTTTAGGGCAGTAGCGAAAAATATTCTCCCCTACGGTGCGTCGTTAGGGGAGAATATTTTTTTTGAGTAGGGTATTATAATTTTATTATGATCTATTTTCAGTGTGGAGGTATAAAATGAAATATGCAATAAGGTTAATTTTAATGCTAATGATGATAGTAAGTTTGGCATCACAATCCATTGCTTCGGCTTATGGATCGCTTGGTATGGATGTTAGCAAGCTGCCGGAGTGGGAAGTGAACAATAGTTCTCTTGGTGGCAAACTGCTACTTTCTGATAGTCCCGAGATGGTAGAAAATGATGGGATTTTGTACCAGGACAAGGTAGAAGGTAAAGTTCGGCTCTTTTTTTATCATGTAAACGCATCAGCTACAGCCAAGAAAATGGCGGTAGTTTTAGAGAATAACGGTCATGAGGTCGCCCATGTTAATGTCAGTTCATCTAGTTTGAGTGGGCCGGGTTACGCTTGGTTGGAGGTTGGAAAAGAAGCAATCATGTCATATCTTTCTGGAAAATCATCCTATCAAATTAGTATTCCACCAGGTGGAGTGATACCACTGTCGGCACGTATCAGTGAGATAGCAGTTCTGCCGAACATGTTGATTCATGGCATTTATGACTTTACAGTTGATCGTCCGATCAATGTTAAAGTAATGATGTTACCGATGTTTGAGAATGATGCCAAATTATATAAAACAGCCCGGGTATTACCTGCTGATGAGTGGCACTTACGTGGTACCTTTGAGGGGGCAAATAGAAAAATTTCCTCAGTTCAGCCGTATGATCCAGTTCTTTACAGAGGAGTTGGGATAACGTTGGCTGATAATGTGATCGATCCATACTTACAGGGAATTGACGCTACTGACGGAACAAAAGTCGTCAATTACGGAAATTATGGTGTAGTCTATCAGATTGTACCTCCTGGGAAAAATGGCCGATTAATTTCGTATTATCTTGCACCAATGGGCGGGTATTATGCTGGTGCCATTGGGATAAACCATCCGGATGTAAGCTGGAGTCCTCTACCAACACCACGGGCTGGGGTACATTTCGGGGGTGATACTCTGAAAGACGCTGAGTTCCTAGGTACTTATGACAACAGTGAGTTGTTATCATTTACATTCAGTCCCCCAGGTGCATCTAATTTACCGGTGAAAATAGTTATTTTACCACAGTGATCTTGTATGACGAGAATTCCACGGGCTAAACAGATATAGTGATTCCGTCCCACAGCCCACTGTTGTGATGAATGTGGTATAATTTTGTTATTCCAAGGTAGGAGGTGCTCAGTTTGGATCATGTTAGAGTAAGATTTGCCCCAAGTCCAACGGGCTATTTACATATTGGTGGAGCAAGAACCGCGTTATTTAATTGGTTCTTTGCCCGGCAACATCACGGCCAGTTTATTTTGCGCATTGAGGACACAGATACACAACGCTTAAAAGAAGATTCGGTAACGCAAATTCTGGCGAGTATGAAATGGTTAGGTATGGATTGGGATGAAGGACCGGGGACCCTTGGTTCATCATGCGGCCCTTATTATCAATCCCAGCGTTTGGAATTATATCAGAAGGAAGCACAACGCCTAGTCCAAGAAGGAAAAGCTTATTACTGTTTTTGTACACCAGAAGAGTTAGCCCAGACAAGGGAAATTCAACGTCAGGCGGGGCAGGCGTTCCGTTATAATGGGAAGTGTCGTGATATTGCCCTAACCAGTGCTCTACAGCGAATAAAGGCTGGTGAGAAAGCTGTCATCAGGCTGCGCATTCCAGACAGCGGACAAATAACGGTCACCGATTTAATTCATGGCAAAGTGAATTTTGAGTTGGATCAGTTGGACGACCTAGTCATCCTAAAATCAAACGAAATGCCCGCCTATAATTTTGCATGTGTGATTGATGATCATGGGATGGACATTAGCCATGTCATCCGTGCTGAAGAACATCTTTCCAACACTCCAAAACAAGTATTATTATATCAAGCCCTGGGTTATAAAATAGTGCAGTTTGCTCACTTGTCTATGATTTTGGCCCCTGACCGCAGCAAACTCAGTAAACGCCACGGAGCCACATCTGTCGAAGAATTCCGCGAGCAGGGGTTTCTTGCACCGGCAATTGTCAATTACTTGACGTTTTTAGGTTGGTCCACTGGTAATGAACAAGAACTTATTACCCCTGCAGAAACAATAGGACAATTCCAGCTTAGCAAAGTATCAAAAAAAGCAGCAGTTTATGATACTAAAAAACTTGCTTGGATCAATGGTCAGTATCTAAAGAACATGAGTGCGGACGATGTGACTCGCGAGGCCATTCCTTTCTTGTTAGAGAAGATGCTGATTACAGAAACACAAGCGGTTGAACAGTATGATACAGTCAGAAATATAGTTGATGTAGTGCGTAGTCGAGTTAAGACACTCGTGGAGCTGAGTGAAGCAACAGAATACTTTTTCAAAGAAGTAACGGGATATGACGAAAAGGGCTATCGTAAATACTTTTCAATCCCGGGAACGACAGATCTTTTGCGTCAAGGCAGGGATTGTTTGGCACAGATTGAATGCTTTGATGTTCAGCATACAGAGGATGCCTATAATCAGCTGGTCGAACAATTAGCCATCAAAACTGGTGATCTTATTCATCCGACACGTCTCGCATTGACAGGGCGAATGGTCAGTCCTGGCTTGTTTGATGTCATGGTGTTGTTAGGTAAAGACCGCTGCTTGCAAAGAATTGATCAGGCAATACAGTATATTTATTCAGTAGAAAAATAATCATTTATATGTAGCCCTTGTAATTATCTTTAAAAAGAGTTATCATAGTAGAGGTTAGAAGGGCTTCCAGAGAATATAGTCATTGCAATTCACTCTAAAACTTCTATGTGCATCATGGCCCTATGGTCAAGTGGTTAAGACGCTGCCCTCTCAAGGCGGAGTCAGGGGTTCAATTCCCCTTAGGGCTACCATACATTATCAAAGCAAAATCTTAGTCGAAATTAATTTTCGGCCAAGATTTTTTTTATTGCTATTCATAAAAAGCTTATTGCTCAGGTATTAAAATAAAAGTACAGAATGTCATAACAAAGGATTTGGATTTGTTATGACGAAGTAAGGTTAGACTAATTTTTCGCTAGGTAGGATATATTTGTTTCGAGAGGGGTTTGGTGATTTATTATTATGAAATCAATTTCAAAAGATTATTTATTTTCCATAATTTTGTTAGGTTCTGTTCTTTTAGGTGGAGTGATAGGGGCATTTTTAGGACCCAAGGCTGCGGTCCTCAAGCCCTTTGGCGATTTGTTTGTTAATTTATTATTTATGATCATTGTACCCATGGTGTTTTTTAGTATTGCATCAGCCATAGCTTCTATGGGAGAAATGAAACGATTAGGTAAAATTATAGGAAGTATTTTTTTGGTCTTTTTTGTTACTGCGGTGATTGCAGCTGTATTGGGCCTTGGGGTTACATTGTTGATGAATCCGACAGAGGGCATCAATTATTCCTCGTTACAAAGTGTAGTTCAGGCCGATCTGAGCAGTTCGGATAAGGTGCAGGCGGTAGGCGTTTTGGAACAGCTGGTAAAAACTTTTACGGTAGCTGATTTTCCGTTGGCTTTGTCTAAGGCTCATATTTTACCTTTGATTGTGCTAGCGGCTTTGACAGGCCTGGCAACAGCATTAGTGGGCGCGCCAGCCAAACCAGTAGCAGATTTTTTATCAGCGGCAACCCAGGTTATGATGAAGATCGTCCAGCTTATTATGTATTATGCACCAATTGGCTTGGGGGCTTATTTTGCTAATGTAGTAGGTGAATTAGGTACACAAATTTTACATGGTTATTGGCAGACCTTTATTACTTATTTAGTATTGACTGTTATATATTATTTTGGTTTTTATACGCTGTATGCCTATATTGCGGCAGGAAAGAAAGGCATTTTGGCTTTCTGGGGCAATGCGTTAGCCCCTTCGGTTACAGCCCTCGCCACTTGCTCAAGTGCTGCTTCGATCCCGATTAATTTGATAGCAACTAAATCAATTGGTGTGCCCCCAGATATGGTTGAAACGATTATTCCATTAGGTGCCAATATTCATAAAGATGGCTCTGTTTTTGGCGGGGTTCTAAAAATCGTATTTTTATTTGGGCTTTTTGGCATGGATATGAGTAGTGTCCCTACTTGTCTGGGAATTGTTGGCGTGGCTTTTTTAGTAGGAGCAGTGATGGGAGCCATACCGGGAGGTGGTATGATTGGTGAAATGCTGATTATTAGTGTGTACGGGTTTCCGCCAGAAGTTCTTCCCATTATTGCTGTTATCAGTACCATCATTGACGCACCGGCAACCCTATTAAATTCTACAGGTAATGTGGTGTGCTCGATGCTCATTGCCAGGGTCGTGGAAGGCAAAGAGTGGCTTACTAAAACCTATGCATAAAGTTGGAAATTCAAGAAGGAACATAACTGCAATTAAATGTAAATTCGAGAAGGCACCCCATTGGGTGTCTTCTGTTTGATGATAATGGATTTTACCGAAGAGTAGCGACACCAAAGGTATAGTTATGACCAGAGTTATTATCCCAGTTGTTTGCACCGTCTTTGAAGGCGATATTGACAGTATCTGCGTATTGTATTGGAATATCTACTTGGAAACAATTTGACAGCTGAGCCATTTTATAATCATGCTCACGTCTCCATTCCCTATCAAAACCCACATGGGCATATAGATCAGTAGCACCGCTTTCCGTTAATAATCCATTATACGTTACGGTAATACATTTGTTTGGATGGGGAATTGCCGGAGTAATTACAACACCATTTTTTTCGTAGCTATTTCTTTGTGTCATAAGAAAACCTCCTTTAAGGTGATATATTTAGTTTATCTTTTTAGAATCGAATTTAATCATGCCAATCACAGGAAGTATGATAAATTACGAGGATGCAGGGGTTAAGCGGAAGTTTTATTGGCAAATAGATAAGGAAGTTTCCAGCGGGGGATAAAAGGCCTTGACGGCAGGGATAAAGAGATGATACGTCGAATGAGATCGTGAAGAAGAGATAACTCCGACTATTTTCGAGAGAGGTGCAATATGAGTAAAGTAAAGTTTGCAATAGTAGGAACTGGATCCATAGTTCCTATCCATGCCCAGGCCATTCAAAGCATACATGACGCCGAGTTGGTGGCTATTTTTGGTCGATCTACCCCGAAGGCCCAAGAACTTGCCGCCAAATTTAACTGTGATTGGTATAGCAATTATCAAGAAATGCTGAAAAGAACTGATATTGATGCTGTATCCATATGTACCCCTAACGGATTGCATGCTGAGCTTGGGATTGAAGCGGCACTAGCGGGTAAACATGTTATTATTGAGAAGCCAATTGACGTCACGATAGAAAAGGCAAATGCCCTGATTAAGACTTGTCAAAAGCAAGGGGTTAAATTAGGAATTATATTTCAAAGGCGTTACAGTGATGGTGTTATGGCTTTGAAGACTTTACTCAATCAGGGGAAATTGGGGGAACTGATTTTCGGGGGATGTTATGTTAAATTATACCGAAGTCAGGCCTATTATGATAGCGCTGCATGGCGTGGGACATGGGACGTTGATGGCGGCGGAGTTTTAATGAACCAGGGCATCCATTATATTGATATGTTACAGTTCCTGGCAGGACCAGTGGCAGAAGTTACAGGCCACTGCGGAACTTTTGGCCATATAGGACTTGAGGTAGAAGATACTGCTTCAGCTGCTATTAAGTTTCAATCCGGCGCTCTAGGGGTCATTGAAGGTACTACTTGTGCTTATCCAGGTTTGGTCTCTCGTGTCGACATTTATGGGACTGAAGGAAGCGCCGTCATTGAAAATGATGTGCTTACCTCTGTGCAATTAAAATCCGGTTATGAATATAAAGCCGAAAGTAGTACCGAAAACGCTGGCGTGAGCAGTCCGGATATTTCTTTTGAATGTCATCGCCGCCAATTCCAGGAGATAATCACAGCATTTAAGAACAATATGGAACCTTCAGTTAATGGCGTAGAGGGAATAAAAGCCCTAGAAGTAATACTGGCCATTTATAAATCCGCATATACAGGGAATAGAGTATCATTACCATTAGCAGACAGCTTATTTTTAAAAGATTTAGCGAAATCTGGTGGCTTTAATAAATAATAGGGTGACAGGATTACCGTTTTAGTGACAAGAGACCAAATCATTCCTTTTTAGACGAATATAGAGTAAAATAATAGTATTACTAATTTTGATAGACTAAAAATGAAAAAAGGATGATTACTAATGAAAAAACCATTATTTATCGGCTCTGCGGTAGCCATTGTAACTCCCTTTACTGACAATGGTGTTGATTACCAAACATTAGCAGAACTCATTGAGTTTCAAATTAAAGGCGGCACAGATGCCATTGTAGTCTGTGGCACCACAGGAGAAGCCTCTACCATGCCCGATGAGGAGCATATCGCCGTAGTTAAGTTTGCAGTCGACGCAATCAAGAAACGTGTACCTGTCATTGCTGGTGCTGGCAGTAATGACACTCGTCATGCGATAGAATTATCCAAATCAGTGGAAGCAGTAGGTGCTGATGGCATATTATCGGTGACACCATATTATAATAAAGCTACGCAAAAAGGGTTATATGAACATTTTAAGATCATCGCCAATCATGTAAAAGTGCCTATCATTCTGTATAACGTACCAAGTAGAACCAATGTGAACATAAATCCTGAGACGATGCAAGCATTAGCGAAAATTCATAATATTATTGCTGTTAAGGAATGTAACCTTGGGCAAGTTGGTGATGTAATAAATTTATGCGGTGAAGATTTTGTTGTGTATACTGGTGATGATAATATGGTCTTGCCCATGCTGTCACTAGGCGGCAAAGGTGTTATCTCTGTGATGGCTAATATCATTCCTCAGGATACCCACAATATGGTTATGAAGTTTTTTCAAGGTGATGTCAATGGGGCCATGAAGCTACAACTCCAGACGCTAAATCTGATAAAAGCATTGTTTAGCGAAGTAAATCCGATTCCGATTAAAGCAGCGGTAAACCTAATGGGCTTTAAAGCTGGTCAATGCCGTATGCCACTAACAGAACTTAGTGATAATAACCTTGAAGTCCTCCGCACAGAAATGAAGGCCTACGGTTTGATATAATTACACAGAGAGAGCCACCGAAAATAGTATCGATGGCTCTCCCTTTTTTTTGCACGTGGTTCTGTTGCATTATTAGTTATATCCCAGTCATTTATGATTTGCTGCTTTCCAATTACAGCGATACCATAATATTATCACCATCACGTAGATTGTTTATATTGCTTGTTATGACCAAGATTTGTTCAGGTAATTTAGAGGTAATTTCAATGGAGTCGCCAGTAATTTCGCCAACACGAATCTGCTGACGAAGGGCTTTACCATTATTCACGAGGTAAATATATGACAGTCCTTGATTGTCTTGGAAAACAGAGGCCATGGGAAGGGTATGAACAGTTTCTGCTTGGGCAGTGTTTATACGGACATTGACAGACATTCCTGTTTTTAGTAAACCACCCGTATTATTAGGAATGTTAATTTGGACACGGAAGGAAGGAATATTGTTTTCACCTACTTCAGGGTAGATGCTGGCGACTTGAGCAAGGACGTATTGCTCAGAGACTTCGATAGTGGCTGGGGTGCCTGGATGGAGGGAATACAGATCTTTTTGTTCAACACGAATGGTTGCCTGTAATTCACCAACGTCTAAGAACATTAATTGTTGTCCCGTTTCCACGGTTTTCCCTAGGGAGGCGGACAGTCCTAACACTTTACCGGAGGTTGCCGCGTTAATAGTAGTTGTGCTGGAACTTGATGCTGGGATTGTAGTGCTCTCAGAGGACTGACTCGTCGGCGTAGAGCCTTCATCAGTCAAATTATCTTTTGCTGCTTGGAGGCGGTTTGCAGCAGCTTCGACTTGTCGTCGTGGAATTGCACCTTGTTCATATAATTTTTGTAAGCGGTTGTATTCTGTGAGGAGATTGTCATAATTAATCTGTGCCTGAGGATTGGTTTCATGATCTTGAGACATTGCTGCGGTATCTGGTTTTTTATTACCCTCAGGTTCTGAAGAATGTAAGATTTTGAACAGGGGCTGATTTGCTGTGACAGATTGACCTTCAGTCACATAAATTTCAGTGATCTGACCAGAAAATTCTGTATAAACAGAGGCTGATTTAGGATTCTCGATGGAACCAGTACGTATAATTTGTACGGGCTTACTTATGGTACTTATTGGTGCAGCGGTAACGTTAACGGTCATTCGGGGCACAATACGTTCAACCCAAAGGGGCAGTGGTATGAGATCATAATGTACGCCTAACACGAGTGAGACTAAAAGTAAGAGTGCGACCAGTGAGAGGACAGCGCGATATTGAAAGAAAAATTTCTTCATAGTGTTATCTCCTCGTATAATGATAGTTTCAATTAGTACTATGTTCTCACCTTTTTCTATTTGCGTCAAGAGGCGCATTCTGTTTATCTTAGCTCAGGAGATGAGGCAAGTTGTTATTGACAATTAATATGACCAGTCGTATAATAATAGATAATAAACATTGATGGATACATAAAGGTGTTAAATTCTACATAGGACTAGAAAGTATAATTTTTTTTCTAGCTCGCGCTAGAATAGTTTCTATTATCTCCAATAAAATTGGTCATAGTAAGAGTATGAGGTATGAGCTTAAAGATTATTAAGGTACAATAAAACTTTTTTATAATTAAATTGAGGAGCTGGGAAAATGAAAAATTTTCAATTTTTAAATCCAACAAAAATTATTTTTGGTAAGGGTGAGATCCTACAATTGTTAAAGGAAATTCCTTCTGGTAGCAAGGTTCTAGTGCTTTACGGTGGTGGCAGTGTAAAAAAGACTGGTTTACTGGACGAAATCAAGGCAGTATTGAAGGATTATCAACTAGGAGAATTCGGGGGTATTGAGCCTAATCCTACTTACGAGACGTTGATGAAGGCTGTGGAATTAATTCGCAAAGAGAACTATGATTTTCTACTGGCAGTCGGAGGTGGTTCGGTCATTGATGGAACCAAGTTTGTCGCGGCAGCTGTACCCTTTACTCAAGATGATCCTTGGAAGATGATTGTAGAGCATTTGCCTATCAATAGTTCATTGCCTTTTGGCACGGTATTAACGCTGCCTGCTACTGGGTCTGAAATGAATAATGGTGCTGTGATAACTCGGAAAGCATTGCAGGCAAAATTACCCTTCTTTAACCCATTAGGTTTTCCAAAATTCTCTATCCTTGATCCAGTTTATACATATACTTTGCCGGAAAAACAGATTGCTAACGGGGTTGTTGATGCTTTTATTCATGTGATGGAACAATATATGACCTATCCAGTTGCAGGAAAAGTGCAGGATCGATTCTCTGAAGGACTGCTTTTGACTTTGGTGGAAGAAGGTCCAAAAGCGTTGCAAGATCCGGAAAACTATGATGTTCGGGCGAATCTAATGTGGACAGCTACACTAGCCCTAAACGGTCTGATTGGCAGCGGCGTGCCCCAAGATTGGTCGACTCATATGGTCGGTCATGAAATTACAGCTTTATACGGTCTAGATCACGCTCAGACACTGGCGATTGTGTTACCGTCGATGTTAGAAGTAATGAAGGAAGAAAAATCGGCCAAACTTCTTCAATATGGTGAGCGGATTTGGAATATAGCTGATGGTTTGCCGTTAACGGAAAAACGGACCATAGCCATTGAAAAGACTCGAAAGTTCTTTGAAACGATGGGTGTTAAAACTCGCTTTTCTGACTATGGTTTGGGGCAAGAAGTGATCGAAAAAATTATTGCTAGTTTAAAAACACATGGGATGATCAAACTTGGTGAAAAAGGTACTGTGACTTTGGAAGTCGTTCGTCAAGTATTGAAAATAAGCTTATAAAAGGAGAGATTGAGATGGAATACAATGAAAAGATAAGAAATAATGATTTAGAAGTTTTATACCAACCGGTAAGGATTGGGAACTTATCACTATCAAATCGGATTGCCATGGCACCCATGACAAGAGGATTTTCCCCTAATGGTGTACCAGGCGCAGATGTGGCAGGATATTATAAAAGACGGGCAGAAAATGAAGTGGGACTGATTATTACCGAAGGTACATTAATTAATCATCCCGCCGCAGCACAAGGACTGAGTCGACCAAATTTTCATGGTGAGGCAGCCCTCAATGGCTGGTCCCATGTTGTTGAGGCCGTTCATCAGGCCGGTGGTAAAATTATTCCCCAGTTATGGCATGTAGGCATGGCACGTCAAATCAATGGTGAAAATCCTAATCTAGCGACCCTGCCAGTTGGTCCGTCGGGGATTGATGTGGCTTCTGGGGAGAAGGTAACGGGACCAATGACGCTACTGGAGATTGATCAAATCGTCAAGGCTTTTGGACAAGCAGCCAGTGATGCCAAACGTCTAGGATTTGATGGAATTGAGCTTCATGGTGCCCATGGATATTTGATCGACCAGTTCTTTTGGGAAAAAACAAATCAACGTCAAGATAAGTATGGTGGCGATATGATGGCTCGTTCTCGGTTTGCCGTTGAAATCATCGAAGCTTGTCGTAAGGCTGTAGGTCCAGATTTTCCTATCGTATTTCGTTATTCTCAATGGAAATTAGGCAGTTATAAGGCAAAACTAGTAGCGTCGCCTGATGAACTTTCCGCATTTTTAGCACCGTTAGTAGCGGCAGGAGTAGACATTTTTCATTGCTCAACTCGTCGTTATTGGGAAGCCGAGTTTGAAGGATCCTCTCTAAACTTGGCTGGATGGACTAAACAATTAACTGGGAAACCAACGATTACCGTTGGCTCTGTTGGCCTGGATAATAATTTTATCGACTTTTTCACCGAGGGAAAAGGTGCAAAAACTATGAGCTTAACGCCTCTCATCGAAAGGTTACAGAAACAAGAATTTGATTTAGTGGCAGTGGGGAGGGCTTTACTCGCAGATCCAGCTTGGGCTACTAAAACACATCAACATAAAACTGATGAACTAATTCCGTTTGAGCTTGGCGTGGAAAAAACATTGTCGTAACAATCATCGCACCAATTGCTTATTGAGTAGGAGAAGAGACAACTTATCTGTCTCTCCTCCTATCTTTACAATGGGCAAGACAGAAACACAGAATATACTATAATACGAGGTGGTAACGGATGGCTAGAAAAAATAGTGTAGATTTAGAAAAAACAAAACAAAATTTATTGGAAGTGGGCTTGTCACTCTTTGAACAAAAAGGTTTCAATGCTACCGGAATTCAAGAAATTGCCACCTTAGCCTGTATTCCCAAAGGATCTTTTTACAACTATTTTTTAAGTAAGGAGGAATTTGGCGTAGCGGTGATTCGCTATTATACCGATATCAATACTGAACGATGGATAAATATGCTGGATACGGCAACGGAAGAAAAAGATTCGTATCAGGCGCTGAGTACGGCATTTTTGGCAATTACTGAAAATTATCGATGTGCTGACATAAAAAAAGGCTGTTTATTAGGCACTCTTGCTGCTGAAATCAGTGAAGCCAGTGAAGAATGTCGTATGGCATTACAGCAATCTGTAAACGTATACAAAACCATTTTAGCGGAGCGCCTGTTGACTGGGCAGCAGATGGGAAAAGTAAGAAGTGATTTGCCAGCACAGAGTTTAGCTGATTTGGTGTGGGACTGTTGGCAGGGAAGTTTACTTCGGATGAAGATTGAAAAATCTGTGGAGCCGGTCAGTAATGATTTGCAATTGTTATTCCATCATATATTGCTACCACCAACCTGAAGGTGTCAGAAAGGTGTTAACGATGAGAAAAAAAGACAGTCCTTGTTGTCGGGGCCACGGGTTTAGTTGGGAAAGAACTAGTAAAGAGATTGCTTGCGGCGGATGAATATGAAAAAATGATTGTTTGAGTCAGACAGTCATTGGGGATACACCAATGTGAGATACAGTCTTGAGACACGGGGACGGTGGTACTGTCTTAAGGAATAAGACAGTACCACCGTCCCCGTGTCTCAAACTAAATATAGAGAATACTGGCAAAGGTGGTGACCTGCGCTATGTATCGAGTGGCGAACCAAGAAATCACAGGAAACCATAGTTATGAATCCGAGATACTGTGTGCCTTGAATAAGGCATAGCTAATTGGAATATTGCAGGTTAAATCCGTAAAAAGCAAGTAGAAATACAGCTCTTCTTGTATGTATCAAGTGATAAACCCCTATTCTTGTTAACGGACAATTAAATGCATCACTACAAAAATAATCAATATACCAGTCAACATTCTGTGATATTTGCGCATTTTCAGATATTTAGGCCTATGAATGATATAGATACCCATAGTCGCAACCAATCCGAGGGATAACAAAGAAAATAATCCGGAATAAATGACTAGTGGAGCAGTTTTACCGACTACATACCATAAAATATAAGTATGACCTAATACTAATAAAAAGACTAATACTCCACATAGAGGATGAATGTGACGGAAAATTTGAATGCTCTTCTTAATATTATTCTCTAACCCTACATGAAAAGAAATGTTATTTCTTTTCGATTGTATATACACTTCTCGAAACACATAATACAAACAAGCAAAACCACCTACCAGTAGTGCCACACTACCTGCAGTTTTACCTATTCCAGTTGCCGACCTGAGGGGCATTCGACTAAACAAACCATATTTGATGTCGATTAGCACCAGCATAATAAAAGCACTACACATTGTTATAGAAAGTTGCCCAAAATATAAATGCAACTTTTTCGTTATTTTTTCTATATTTATTAAAAAAAACATTATTATTCCTCCGTATTCTACAATCTCTTAAATCGCTGGATACCTATAATAGTTTCGTGAAGATTTTGGTAAATTTGTTTCGCTAAAACAGAGAGTCATTCCTATTAGATATATATTTCGACGAATATTTCGATATGCCTGCAATCTCAGGGTGAGAGACATGAGACGCAGGGACGGTGGTACTGTCTTTAATAATACTATAATTTGTTGATAAATAAGGTTTTCTGTGTACGATTGGATAAAAAAGAGGATTTGTGAAGAAGATTGCGAAAGTAGTGTAATTTAGCATTATCATCCTGAGATCTTGAGTATATCGGGAGGAAGCATTTATGGCAATTAAAGCTACTCTACAAACATTCATGATACAGCTATGGGCAGGATTTAGCCTGCGTAAAAAGTTAAGTGTCGCGTTTGTAATGATGACTGTAGTACCGGTCATCTTATTAACTGCCATAACATGGCAACCTCATGAGCAGGTTATGAAGAACTCCATCATTGACCGAAATAGAATGTTAGCCGAGCACATTGCTGGTGATGTGGATGAAATGTTTGTAAAAAGAATACAATTTTTGAAGGTTGCGGCTGATAATGAGAAGATTAAGTCTATGGTTCCAGGTCAGCAAGTAGCAGTTCTGCAAGACATTGTCACCCAGTATCCAGAGATGCAGCTTGCTGTTGTAGCGGATCTTGCAGGCAGGCAGACTGCTCGTTGGGATGGAAAAGTGGCTGATCAGGCAATTAGTTATACGGATCGTGAATATTTTAATACTGTATTAAAAACAGGTGAAACGGCTATTTCAGAGGTTATTGTAGCCAAGAGTACCAAAAAATTAGGGATTGTCATTGCTGAACCAATAAAAAAAGATGGAATTTTGGTCGGTGTACTTATTATTAACATTGAATTATCGAAGTTAATTCAGCGTGTTGGTGATACAAAAGTAGGTAACACCGGATATGCTTATATTGTTAACAGACAAGGTAAAATTATTATTCATCCAGACCTTGGTTTAATTGATAACGGTGCGGACGAATCTTCTTTATTTTACATAAAAGCTGCTATTAGCGGGCAGACGGGCTGGATGGAATATGATTATAACAACCAGAAGCGAATTGCTGCTTATAGTTATGTGCCAAGCACTCAATGGGGAGTAATTGCCCAGCAGCCATTGGATGAGGCTATGGGAAATGCAATTAATGTGAAAATAAAAAGCACCTTAGTTTTGGTCTGTACCATTGTCGTTGCTATCTTAATGGCACTTGCCATAGCGGGAGCCTTGGCCAAGCCCATTGCGGATATCTCTGAAGCAACGAACCGTTTGGCAGAAGGAGATCTAACTGTAAAATTGAAGGTTATGGCCAGTGATGAGATTGGGCAACTGGCAACTAACTTTAATAATATGACAAATCAATTAGTGAAAAGGAATGAAGCGCTATCTTTGGCCCATGAAGAACTTGAGAACCAAGTTAAGAAAAGAACTGAGGAATTGATGATCGTAAATGAAGAATTAAGGAAGATTTCTTTTTTAGATGGCTTAACTGGCATTGCCAATCGACGTTATTTTGATGAGTTTCTGGCAAGAGAATGGCAACGATCAAAAAGAGAGAATACATCATTGGCATTGGTGATGTTAGATGTGGATTTTTTTAAGGATTATAATGATGCATATGGTCACATCGCTGGTGATGAATGCTTGAAAAAAATTGCAAATATATTGGAAACAACAACGAAGCGAGCTACGGATCATGCTGTTCGTTACGGTGGTGAAGAGTTCGCCATTATTTTACCAGATACCAATGTACAGGGTGCAATGATAGTGGGCGAAAGAGTAAGAAGTGGTGTTGAAAAGTTAGGAATTAGGCACCGGAAGTCGCCAATTAGCGAGGTTGTTACAGTTAGTTTGGGTATAACGGTTGAATTAGCAACGGAGACTCTACCCCATACTATTATTGCTAGCGCTGATGAAGCTCTGTACCAAGCAAAACAAAACGGGCGGAACCAAATAAAAATAGCTGGAAATTGTATCAAATCAATATAAAGATTAATATTTTTAAATGGGTATATTTAACTGAGTCAATATAATTATATCCATACTTATTCAGTATTGAGCAGGATAGCCTTGCTTATATGTCGAATTATTCGCAGAATAGTGGAAAATTTTACGAAACATTGATTCTATGTAGGGTGGATTTTACCAATTGGTAAATCATATTAAAGATAAAATTTGAAAACATAAAGGAGGAAATGATATGTGGAATAAGATCCTAAAGGTAGGGATGCTCGCCTGTTTGTTACTTACTAGTTCTATCGCTGCTGCTGAGCCTACTAAAGCTATAAACTTGACAGAGGAGCCTACAACACTAACTTTTTATGGTCAATCGGCTTTTTTGTTGTCTCATGGGGATACACGTCTGATTATTGATCCTTGGTTAACAGGAAACCCATGGAAGGCTATCACGGCAGACGAGATTAATTGCCAATATATTCTAGTATCCCATGCCCACGCGGATCATCTGGGTGACACTGTTGCCATAGCTAAACGAACAGGCGCCACAGTGGTAACAACTGCAGAAATTGCCCGGATGCTTAAGGAACAAGGCTGCGATGTTGCACCTATGAGCATTGGTGGCAAAAGAAATTTTGATTTTGGCTATGTGAAAGTTACATTGGCTATTCACGGTTCGGGCATAGCTGGAGGACAGGCAGCAGGATTCATCGTCAATTTTTTTGGTAAAACCATTTATTTCGCCGGTGATACCGCCTTATTTAGCGATATGTCATTGATTGGGAAAACATCTCTAGATTATGCCTTGCTACCCATTGGCGATAACTATACGATGGGTATCGATGATGCGGTTGAAGCTGTAGGGTTACTTCATCCCCAAAAGGTAATTCCTATGCATTATAACTCTAACCCGTTAATCAAACAATCGCCTGAAGAGTTTAAAAATAAGGTGCAAGAAAAATATAAAGTTCCCACCATAATCATGTTACCAGGAGAAAAGATTAACTTATAATATAGAATATAAAGCTGCAAGTTAAGTCATTGTCTTACAAGTTCAAGAGTTTCCTGCCCAATCTTTGTAGAGATTGGGCAGGAAATTTGCATTTTGATAAATATCTACATAATGCACTAAATAGCCTATATTTGTTTTTGCGGCCTACCTTGCGAAAACAAAAACTTAGTGTGTTATAGATAGTTTTCGCAGAATCATGAGTATTGTTTTTATTGGTGCGGTATATTTAATATGGGACAATTTTTTGTAGCTGATAATATGAATTGATTTTCCTGATGCTCCCCATAAGATTGGACATGTTGTTTGTAACCGTTGCGTAAGTAATAGCATAAGTTATCTCACAAATTGATCGTCATATGTGAGAAAGGGATGAAGGCATGGGGAAAATTAAGGCTATGTTTTTCTTTATTCTATTTGTGTAT